>Ga0209755_10002918_pt1 | contig 22284 bp, 25 predicted proteins | sample TergutCo191P1_FD_187301 | JGI IMG/M metagenome (GOLD analysis project Ga0209755, IMG submission 187301) | Cornitermes sp. P1 segment gut microbial communities from Petit-Saut dam, French Guiana - Co191P1 (SPAdes) (version 2) | ecosystem: Host-associated > Arthropoda: Insects > Digestive system... | reverse complement strand
ATCGTTGTTTTATATGAAATTTTCAACGTTCAATGTGTAAAATCTCGAACGGAAGGATTGATAAATTTTTGCGGTATGGGCGTGAAAAACTCCGCGGTATGGGTGGCAAATCAAAGCGGAATATTCACAAATTGTGATAAAATCGATGCTAGTTATTGTCGCAAATAGATGAACTGTCTTTTTCTGCCCCTGAGCGACTCTTTGGGCGTTCCTTTAGTTGTGAAAACTTTCCTGCCACCCGTGAATGAATTTGTCAATTTTCCGGTATACCATGCCAAGCGGTAAAACCTTAGATTATGGTAAGGATAACATGGACGTTTATACATTTGCACGGAAACTGTCAGAGAACTATATGGCGAAAGCATCGGAGCGCGAAAAGCTGCGAGTATCATTCAGCGACAGGGTTTTGCAGATATTCGAGGCGAAAGAAATTTGCGTACAGACATTTCAAGAGTTAACGCTATTGTCACGCAATATTTTTTATCTGCTTAGAAAGCAGGACTACAGACCCTCTTTTGAAACTGTTATAGCGTTGTGTGCCGGGCTGGATTTGGACATCATAATTACAGCTGAGCTTTTGGGTAAAGCGGGATACGCTTTTGACGGTAGTGAAAAACACAATGCGTATGAAGCTGCCATTACGCAATTTCGTGGTTATCCAATTCATGTAAGAAATGAATTTCTGCGAGAGTTGAAAATTGCAGGCATTAAGCTACTAGGTGAAAAAGACAGCGAATAAGTGAGAAACTGACGAGGAATTTGCTTAATTTGGTAAGTTCCTCGTTTAATATTGGGAGCTCAACCGCTCAACTAACAAGGCAGCTTTCTACCTAATTGAAAAAATTTTTTCCGGAGTGTATTTTGTCAAAATACATTTAGAAATCCAAAAAGCATCTAAAATCAAGCAATTATCATTTTTGTAAAATAACACCGATTTCCTAAAAATCGTTCAGTCATGCGATTTTTAGGATTTTTGTTGTGTATTTTCTCGAAATTATGCAAGCGTGAAAATATGCGTTATTATTCTGTCTCATTCTGCTAATACGCCCCACAGGGAGAGGAGGTGAAAACCATAAAGCTAAACATCCCGGTAGAGTGCCTGATAGAGCGGTCATGGAATCCAAAGACAAAGAGTTGGGTTGGACGAACTGCAAGCGGCACGCTGATTGACTTCAAGACAGAATCTTCAGAAGAGAATATCAGCAAACAGATAACAGTTGGTATCGTAATGCTTGAATCGGGGGCATATGAAAGCGTACCGCTGGAATTTATCACCACAGCATAAAGAAAAAATAAAAAAGTTAAAGGAGAAAAAAATCATGCCATACAGTGCAAATGAAACAAAACTATCTATGAGGCGAGAGGGCGAAAGCACTTTCGGAGAACTCGAACATCTGATGGAAGTGCCGGAACTGGGCGGCACACCTGAAAAAATCGACGTGACCACACTATCAGACAGAGCAAAAAGATACATTCCCGGAATCAAGGATTACGGAGATTTGGTATTCAAGTTTCTCTATGATAATTTGGACAACAATTCAAACTTCCGTGTCTTAAAAGAGCTTGACGATAAAAGCGCAACAGCAGCATTCAAGCTTGAATACCCCGACGGCACAAGCCATGAGTTTGAAGCAATCCCATCTGTAAAGCAGGATGCAGGAACAATCAACGGGGCACTAACATTCAGTGCAACAATGATGCTCCAGAGCGACATCCAAATGAGCAACCCCGCAGCGTAGAGAAACAATCAGGCATTGGGGGGCTGACTTGTCACATTGAACGAAGCGAAGAATCTTTTATTAAAGCGACATCCATTCGGCAAAGCCGCCAGCCCCACCAATGCCATACAAAATATTTATAAGGAGTCAATTAAAGACATGAAATCATTTTACACATTAACGGTAGGCGAAAAGGAATACAAACTCAGGCTAACGGCAAGCGCAATCATGGCTATTGAAAAAAGACTTGGCGAATCCATGCTCACAGCACTTGAAAACTATCAGGAAAACATGGTGGAAACGCTCGTCACTGTACTATGGGGTGCAATGCAACCGCTTGATGCCAACTCCTCATTTGAAAAAGCAACTGATTTATTTGATGAGTACATTGATAACGGAAAATCAATAGAGGATTTCATGCAGGAGATGAATATTCTTCTGGAAGTGTCAGGTTTTTTCAGCAAGGGTCAGGTGTGAAAATTCCTGACCCAAAAGAAAAATACCATAGATATCTTTTATATCTGGCACTCAGAGCAGGCATACCATTTGCAGAAATAAGCGATATGTCTGCAGATGAAATCGTACTCGCTACACAAGTTAAGCGAGAGTTGGACGAGAAGCAAGCACAAATGCAAGCATGGCTTATATACAACAGTGCAGCATTGACGGCCGTTGCAGTCAACGACCCTAAAAGGTTTCCAAAACTGGGCGAGGCATTTCCCAGTCTGTTTGAGAAAAAAGACCAACAGGACTGGCGAGTGATGAAAGCGCGTATGGAGGCATATGCAATTGCGAAGAATACGAATTACGTCTGACGTGTGAAGTTGATGAAATCAACGCTTTCGCTAGTAAGCTCTTTGTACTCTAATATTCCCTTGTCATTTTCTTCCATAAGAGCGTATTGTGAAAAATCAACTGCAGATTTTCTGCGACTTCCGTCGGGAAATTCGAATACAACAAAGTAAGCATTTTTTGTTGTTGTAACTCCACCCAAACCGTCAACGCTCTGCTCAGTCAATTTAGAAAGAATTCTTACAGAAGTGGAAAAGGTTGGAGCTTTTCTAGATAAAACTTTTCCGATTAATCCAAGTACGCCAGAAAAAATCCAAATTCCTCCAAATACATAAAAAAAGATACTCCAAAAAGAATCTGCAAAAGCGTACATTCCAACAAGAATTGATACTATTCCTCCGATTAAAAAAACAAAAAACAACATAAAGAGCAACCCCCAATCAAAAGAAAAAATAATAGAACAAAGGAGACTAGCATGAATAAACCTAACGTCAAAGCACTGATAACAGACCTAGAACAATTTGACCAAGCAGTAGAGCGGTCAGCAGGAAGATTCAACACCACTTTTACCACGAAACTTGTAGGATTGTCAAATGTTTTTCAAAAAACTGCTGATAAAATAAACTCATCATTTGGCATAACGATGTCGCAGCTAAGTAGCAAAGCAAATCAAAGTGCAAACAATATTGAAGCGATATTTGCAGATATGGCAGTCTCGAATATTGACATTTTCGATGTAAAAACGCAAACGCTCACAACTAAACTTTATGAGCTCTCGGATTCTGCCAAAGAATTGAATCTAAAGATGTCAGAATCATTTGCCGATTTTTCTGAAAAAATTAAGGAATCGATTCAGGGTATACAGGAATTAGGTAGCTATGAATTTGCATTCTTAGCGGAAAACGCAATAAGTTCATTCAAATATGCAAGTGAAAACATGATTGCAAGTTTGGAGGAACTAAAAGCAAAACTTTCAATAGCATCGCTGGACATGAAAAACATCTTGAAAACAGTTTTTGCAGATACCACACAAGCATTTAAAGATTCTATGTATTCAATGTCTGCCAGCGGCAAAAGTCAATTTGCCGGTATACAAAATGCAGGGGAGGCATGTGCAGAAAGGGTACAAAGTTGTTTTGAGGCTGCATTTGGCAGTATCAATGCAAACATGGCAGGAACTCAACGTGTTATAGAAATAAGTTGCAACAGAATCCGGAGCACGTTTTCGGCAACAGCCGAGAGTGCAAGAATGCATTTCTTTACATCAATAACGGGTATAAATCAAAAAATTGGTGAGTTCGAAGCTAGGTGTAAAGACGCAAATGAAAGTGCGGGAAATGCTTTTAATGAAACTGGTGGGTTTGTAGCAGAATTCGTTGATAAAATGGCAAGGCTAAACATTATAGTTGCTACGTTTAATAATATCGTGACTATGATGAAAACTTTGTTTGCATCAACTAAATTTGCGGCATCTGCTTTAGCAGCGGCCAAAGGCACACTCGGTATTAAAGCAAAGATAGCAGCAATTGCAACAGCAGCTTTAAAATCAGCGAAAACAGCAGGTATTGCCGCAGTGCCGATTGCAGCTGGAGTAGCACTCACTGCGGCTGCTATTAGCGGGGCTTTCGCCACAGGTGGCTTTCCTGAGATGGGACAGATGTTCATAGCTCGCGAAGCGGGGCCTGAGCTTGTAGGTCAAATAGGCAGCCGTACTGCGGTAGCAAACAACAATCAGATAGTGGAATCTGTATCAGCAGGTGTGTACGAAGCAGTCAGAGAAGCAATCAAGAACAACTCTGTAGTAAAAAACAGTCCGACAGAAGTCAAATTGTATCTGGATGGCAAGCAAATCACCTCGGCGGTGGAACGTCACCAGAGAGAACGCGGATTGACCTTATTGGGCGGCGAGCCTTATGCATTTTAATGGGGCAGCTACACAAAAACCCATCCACTGCAAATAAAAAAGAAAACGGAGGAAAGAAAAATGGTAGAAAAACGAGCATTAGTAACGATAATAGAACACGAGTCTGCGGGTGCAAGCTATTCATTGCCTGACCCTACAACCTACAGTGCCGTAACGAGCATGATGCTTGACGGCGGTAGAAGTGTGAGCGGGCATCTGCTCAGCTCGACAGTACGTGAAGAGGTAGTGCAGATATCACTTACGTGGAACTATCTGGAGGCAAGCATCTGGTCAGAGATAAACAAGCTGTTTAAACACAGAAACATCAACGCGGTAGTATACTACGACCAGACAAATGACGACTGGGAGCGACGCGAGCTGCAAGTGAGCGAGCGTAATGCAGGTCTGTGGCGGCGCGGCGAAGATGGTGAAGTGCTTGGCTGGACAGGTTGCAGCCTGGTTCTGACGGAGGTGTAATGTATGCAAGCAGTAACAGCGCGGTGGAAAGAGAACCAGCAGCAGCCGCTGACAACAGAGGGTTTTGTAGAAGTGCGTTACACAATAAACGACCCGAGCGCAAAAGCAAACGCAAGAGGTAGTCAGCCGCACGAAATATCGCCTATGCCCACAGGCTGGAATCCACCGCTTGTAGATGATACCAACCACACGGTAATACCGTACGCAACACTGGAGCAAAACTTGTGGCTTCTTGACGGCAGCAAAGAGACAGTGCCGTCCGATGAAGAGTACGGCTACAGCGGGTATATAAGCCACAGCTTATGCGATACAAACGGCAGCTTTGAAGAGAACCCATGTGTATGTATGGAGTTTTATGAACAAGTGCCAATATTGCCGGGGCTCATTATCAGATGGAGTGCAGTGTTTGATGATTATCCAAGCAAATTCAAAGTGACCGCATATAACGGAGGGCTTGCTTATGACCCGCTCATCGTAGATGGCAACACGAGCACAGCCAACACAGTAGTACACGAAATGACAAACTTTGACCGTATAGATGTTGAAGTGCTCTCATGGGCTACACCGTACAGACGTGCACGCATAGAACGGATTTTCTTCGGATTCACAAAAACATATACGAAATACGAGATTCTGAGCTTTGCAGACTCACAATCAATAGACCTGTTATCCGCATCACTGCCGAAGTACGATGTCTCTTTTGAAATAGATAACAGAGACGGTACATTCGACCCGCTAAACCCTGAAGGTCTGGCAAAATATATGATGGAGCGCCAGGAAATAAGGACGCGCTACGGGTTCAAAATAGGCAATGACGTGGAGTGGGTTCGAGGCGGGGTCTACTTCCTTTCAGACTGGAGCGCTCCGCAGAACGGTATATCAGCATCATTTCAAGCGAGAGATTTATTGGGATTTTTAAATAATACATACTTCAAGGGCAGATTCCCCAATGAATCAGAGCCGGACGGTATCAGCCTGTACACACTCGCACTGGAAGTTTTACGTGAAGCAAGCCTCCCGCAACGCAAGACAGATACCGGTGCAGACTATAAATCGCCATGGGAACTTGACGAAGAAATGCTTAGCAGGTTCAAGACAACAACACCGCTGCCTATCTGTACTTTCGGTGAGTGCCTCCAAATGATTTCTAACGCTGCTTGCTGCTCACTATTCTTTGATAGAGACGGCATACTGCATATAACAAGGCTTGATGATAATGTTGATGACATGACAATAAATGAACGAAGCAGCTACTCCAGACCCGAAATAAGCCTCGTTAAGCCTGTTAAGCAAATAGATGTAAGCATGTACAGCTTCATCAGAGAAGCAACACCAAGCACCATATATGATAGTACGCTGGTCTTAGAGCCGGGGCGAAATGAGTTTGTGCTCGAATTTTCAAAACATGCTGTCAATGTCAGAGTAGAGAGTATCTGCGATGTCACGGTAAACGATGATGAAACAGAAATATTTGCAAAAAGCTGTAAGCTGGTACTTCATAGCGATAACAACCGGGCTATAGAACGTAGAGTCTCCATTACAGGAAACATATGCAGACCGTCAGAAACAATCATCACAACAACAAATCTCTCTGCAGGTGAAACAAAACCTTTGAAAAATACTCTGATTACAAATGTTAATCATGCTGTGCAGGTCGGTTTATGGCTCAAAGAACATATCAGCAGGAGAAAACGTCTCTCACTTGACCTGAGAACTGACCCGCGCTTGGATGCGGGTGACATTGTTAAGATTGGTATGCCGCAACAAAATGTGCGTATCGTATCTTCAAACTTCAAGTTCAGCGGTGCGTTCATTGGTAAAGCAGAGGGGGTGATTATACAATGAAAACATGGATACAGCCGATTTTTGACAGAACCATATTCGATATATCGGTAAAAGCGCCCAATGCGTTTCTCAATGCTGTAGATTTGCGCAGAATTGAAAACAATATTGCCTACCTGTCTGAACGTCTGAACTTGCTCGGCTATAGAATTATGCCGATTATTCCAAACGGCTGGGAAAAATGCGGTGTGCCGAGAGTGACAGATTTACAGCGCATTTGTGATGATATCATAAAAATCGTTAGCGCATATCACAAACCGGATGGGTTCAGCGACCCGTCAAATATAAGGGTTAAGTTTCTTCACTTCAATGATGTTAACACCATAGAGATGAACCTTAACCTAATAATGGACTTGATTGAGCAGGGGCTTTTACACTCTTATCTCAGCAGCTTCACGCACGGTCAACTGCGAGCATACACACATGAGCAGATAAGAACTGGAGGTGTTAATTCAGCAAATACATGAGATAGTAACTTTAAAAACTTAAAAGGAGAAGAAATGAAATTTACAGAAAACTATAATCTAAAAAAACCATCGCAGACAGACCACTATGACATAGAACACCATAATGACAATATGGAGAGCATTGATAAGGCTTTGGCAGATGTTGATAAGGCTCTGACAAATGTTGATAAAACTGTGGCTGCAGTTGCAAACATGATTTATCCCGTGGGTTCTATTTATATGTCTGTCAGCAATCTCAATCCGGCTACGCTGTTCGGTGGGACGTGGGAAGCATGGGGGCAGGGCAGAGCGATTATTGGTGCTGCGGCTAACGGCTCCGCAGGCGCCCTCTCAGGAGCAGCCTCAGTAACGCTCCCGAATCATGCACACGATATGTCGCATACTCATAACCTTAATAGCCATACACACCACGTAGCTGCTCAGACTGTGACCGTGGATGATAGGGATCATCATCACGGTATGGGAGCTCACACACACGCACTCAACGATAGCGGCGCCGCAGGGGTGAATATCGATGCCATATATTCTCCGGTACGCATCAGGAGAGTAGCAGCTTCATTCACCTCTAATAGACAAACGCCGCCATTGGCACTTGGAGGAAATTCAGGGGTCACAGCGGGTTCGCAGGGGACTGGCTTGGTAGGTAATACAGGAGCAACGTCAGCTGCAAATACGGGAGGTCGCAGTACAGGACACCATCATACGGCACCGGCCATTAACACAGGTGCTCCATCAAACAATAATACAAGCAACCCGTCTGTCACCAACACGGGTAATCCAACTTCACATCCCGCTATCTCTACCGTTCAACCATCAATAACGTGCTTCATCTGGAAGCGCACTGCTTAAAAAAGAAAGGAAACTACTATAATGATTATTATACCTACAAGAGCTATTGTTATCCCAACGCACACTTCACCGGAGGCAGACGAAATACCGGCAGTGCAATACTTCGACATCGTCTACTACTACAACACCGGATATTCTACACTTTTCCACTCTATGACAACCGCAATTGCGCTCGAAGACCTGGAGGCGCATATTGAGCAGATGGACGAACTTAAAGTCGCTGTTGAGCTTCATGCTCCGAAGCAAGGCGATGAAAAAGAGATTGTTCAAATTCGAAAGCAGTCCAAACAGGCGCAGAGAGCTGTTTTGGAACAGATTTCCAAAGGTCAAGAACTACAGATGCAGCCGCCGCAAAATGGACTCGGAGGCGCTCAGAGCTCATGATGGACATACTTCAATATCTGATCCTTGCAGAAAATGCGGTGATTATAGCGCTCATAAGCGTGTTTGGAGCTATGATGATACAAAGGCAGAAGCGCATACAGACTGACGCAGAAGCCAGAGCCAAACGCAGAAGCCGTGAAAACTTACTTTCCATGCGGTTTATGAGTGCAAACACTAACTTGTCAGTCGTTACTGCTCTGGCTGTTCAAAACAGGGAGGTCAACGGGCAGTTAGACTCCGCTCTGGCAGCTGCCAAAGAAGCTCAAAAGGCTTACTGTGACTACATAGATGAACTAGGGGTTGACACTGTCGCTGGTGTGCAGGATAAAAAGAAAATAGGGGATAACATCCACCCTGCATAAAACCAACATAGGCGTGGGGGCTGGATTGTCGCTTTGAGCGTCCAGCCCCACCAAAGACATACATAATACTAAATATTTATAAGGAGTCAATAAAGACCAACAGGACTGGCGCGTGATGAAAGCGCGTATGGAGGCATATGCAATTGCTAAGAATATGAATTACGCCTGACGTGTGAAGTTGATGAAATCAAAAGTGCCGTGCCTGTCCTTATACTCTAACAAACCTGTATCACCTTCAGCCAATGTATTGTACACAGAAAGATTAACGGCAAAATTCTCACGATGACCATCAAATTCAAAAGAAACAAAATGCCCTGTTATGGCACTATCGTGGGAAAATTGACCATTTCCAACATAGTTAGTACCACCACCGGAAGCTTCAGTAGTTTTTGCAAGAACTCTTGCACGCACAGAGAGCAAGGGTCGCTTATTCTCCGCCTTGGAACCTACTATCCATAATATACCGCAAACAGAAAAGATTCCACCAAATATAAAGAAAAAGAAGTCCGGACCTGCAATCTCCCAGCCGTAGCTGGCAAAAATAACCAAACCTATAACAAAACTGATTATTCCCAAAACAAAAAACAACATAAAGAGCAACCCCCCGATCAAAAGAAAAAAATAATAGAACAAAGGAGACTAGCATGAATAAACTTAACATCAAAGCACTGATAGTAGACCTAGAACAATTTGACCAAAATATGAATTACGCCTGACGTGTGAAGTTGATGAAATGGAGATATCCATCTATATTTTTATATTCCAAAACACCTGTATCACCTTCAGCCAATGTGTTATACACAGAAAGATCAACGGCAAAATTCTCACGATGATTATCAAACTCAAAAGAAACAAAATACCCTGTTATGGCACTATCGAGGGAAAATTGACCATTTCCGGCATAGCTAGTACCGCCACCGGAAGTTTCTGTAGTTTTCGCGAAAACTCTTGCACGCACAGAGAGTAAGGGAAGTTTATCTACTGATTTTTGAACTTTGGACACTATTATACACGCTATACCGCCTAAAATAAAAAAAGCACCAAGTAAATGAAAAAGGAAGCCCCATTCAGAACCAGAGAAAACGAAGAAACCTACGGCGCTGCTAATTATTCCCAAGACTAAAAACAACAACATAATCAACTCCTAACATCGGATAAACTATGAAAGAGAGAAAGACATTATGAATAAACTTAACGTCAAAGCACTGATAGCAGACCTAGAACAATTTGACCAAGCAGTAGAGCGGACACTTGACAAAATCGGAGTAAAGTATAAACCTATCACAGTTAATCATTGCTTGCTGGGGGAATCCCCTCAGAAGATTCTTTTTGGATGTTGTTTCTGCATTCACGTAAAATGCTTGCCATCATTATAAAGGTGACAGCATTAAGGAAAGAAGCAAGAGAACCAACCAAGTTGATAGAGCCTGATGCATTAAAAATGCTGGTCAATCCAATAAGGAAAAAGGCGATACCAACAATACGAGTCATAATGGCAAAAACAGTAATGGTTTTCCTAGGAAATGTGGTAGGAGTCATGTTGAAAATCTTATCAACAAAGTTAATTGTTCTGATGGCTAAAATATAATAAACAATGACAGGCCCCAGAATAATTATGAACAATCCTACGGCTATAGCAGAAATTACTGCGGTAACGAGAGGGTTATTTGATAGTGAAGGGCTAATAGTTTCGATAAAGCCGGCACTGAGTAAGACATCTGTTAAAACTGCGATGGGAGTCATAATCATGGAGAAAAATGCAGCACATTTAAGAAAATTAAGTCCGGTTGACGGAGATGATTGATGTGCAGAGAGAAAAGCATTGCGGAACTTCCAAAAGCCCAAACAGGCAACAGCACCTGTCACCGGAACTAGCAGCAAAATTGATAGAGCAGAAAAAAGCTGATTTCCTGCGACATTGTCCGGAAATAAAAGCAGACGAGCAACAAAAGATGTAATGGCAAAAAGCGCAAAAATAACAGTAAACGTTCGGAATTTAGACGACAATGCAAGATTGCGTATAACGTCTTTCATAAGCTCCGGCGAGGGGATGAACCTACCATCTGTGCCTTTTGGTATTTCCTGATTACCGTTAATGGGTAGTATCTTCGAGTAATAGGGTTCCTTGTCAGTATCTAGTTCAAAATATTCAAAATAGTCAACCTTTTTGCCCTTACGATAATAAAGCGTTCCTACATCTCCGGCGAGAAATGTATAAAGTGATTCACACTTTCCCCCAGGAATTTTAGTTGATATATAAGCTTTTATCTCCTGACCATCCGTTGTTTTAAGGGTGACCCACTCACGATTCCAAAGGCGTTGTGTGTAGCGGTCAGTAATACCTGTATAAGTACGTTTCTCAACTATATCGCCAACAGCTTTTATCTGTGGAAGTCTATAAAGCGTTACTGCACTCGGTTTATACAAAAATAGCCAAGCATGAAAAATGAGTATGACATTAGCGATTAACATGAAAATACTTATGTGAACCAAATGTGCAGCCGATTCGCCGTCAAGGAAATATGCTATTGCTAAAACTAAAACTATAGCAATTCCACGGCTGAAGATTTCGTTAACAATCTCTATTTTCCACGATTTCATTGGATTTTTAATCATCCTAAAAACTCCTCATCAAAAATCATTAAATGAAACGGAGGGTAGTCGCTTTACGCATCGGTGTTAATCTATTCGGTGAGTTATCTGGAATTCTTCGTCCGAGCGAGAATCTAGCTCAAATTTTTCAAAATAATTCTTACCATTAAACTTACGATAATGAAGAATTCCTTTGTCGCCAATCTCAATAAGACCTGGTTTGCTCAATGGATAACCGAAAACAAATGTATCAACGTGAAGAATTTCTAAATGCTGCTCGTCCGATGCAATACAACTGAAAATGCGCATATCTGTATCATCAGTGTGCTTATCCGGAGTCTTGCCGAGTTTTACATCATCAACTCCAATAACGGTCACGTTGGATGTAGCGAGATCAGATGTTGAGAAAGCTTTTCTAAATAATTTGTATTCTTGGCGGATAGGGTGCTTTCTGGTTTTGAAATGATTAAAATAAATTCTTGCAGCAATCACGCAGATGGTAAAAATCGTCACAATTATTCCATCCAGAAAAAAATCGAGTAAAAGCAAGCCAGCTATAAAACCGAAACGTAGAAAATGCGACATATAATAGATAATTATTAGAATAGGCAATATGAAAGAAAGGGGTATCATAACTACATTAATTACATATTCTAATATTTTAGTTTTCATGAAAATCTCCTTGTATGAACGAAATATACCATCCTATTCTATTATGATGTCATACGTGGAATTCAGTCAGTAAGCAAAGATATAAAGCATCATTATCATCATACAGTACAAATATGCTGTAGTCAAGGGTGTTAGGAGGTGTGAAATATGAACAAATTCACATAGAACAATACGAACAGTAAAAAGTATAACAATCAAAAAAAGAAAACGGAGGAAAGAAAAAATGAAAACAAACTTGAAACGTAAATTGTCAAGTCGTAAATTTTGGGTTATGGTCACAGGCTTTGTAACACCGCTGCTACTGGCTTTCGGCTTGTCAGACAGCGCAGTAGTGCACATAGCAGGTATTTTGGCAGCCGCAGCGGATGTAGTAACATACATGCTGGTAGAAGGATGCATAGACATTAAACATGCGGAAAAAGGAGGCAGTCATGGCTAGTGTTCAAGTACAACGCTCAACAATGAGAGCACTCAGAGATTCAGGGTTAAACGGGGAGTTCATAATACGCGATATTTGGACGGGTACAGACATAAGGTGCAGAGGTGCAGCGGGAAACAATAACCACATTGATTTTATGTGGGCACGCAGAGCGGACTTTGAAACGGTTATGCGGCTTATAAACAGAAGTGCGGCAAAGAGAGTGGGCACATGGCGAGCGCGACCTTGTCTCATTATCTTTACTAACCGCAACGGTATATTCGCATTCCCGGGAGGGTATCATACAAAAAATCACAGCGTTGCAGTTGCAAATAATGCATACAACCCTGCAGGGGTCAGAATCATCCGAGGACAAGGAGCTTCACCGCGAGAACGTGATGAACAGGGACGTTGGCGTATCGGTGAACATATGTGTGTATGGGTAGGTAACTCATGGGCTATGCGAGGCAACCGTACATCAAACTATGAGCTTGACATGAGAGATGCAGTACGTGAAGCAGAGAGGCTTATAGGTCAGACTGTAAACAGTGATACACCGGCACCCGCTACGTCAATGCCTGAAAATGAACTGACATGGCGTGTACAAGTTTCCGCATCGAGAAACAGGATGGCTACCGAGCGATTGGTTGCACAGCTAATCAGTCAGGGCTTTGATGCTTATATCAACTCTTATGGCGGCTTTTACAGAGCACAAGTGGGATGTTCTCCGCACCGCGCCAATGTTGACGCGCTTGTGCCGTGGCTCAGAGAGCTGGGTCACGATACCTATGTTAAGCGTGCTACCAGAAGAGAAGTCTGAGTGTAACGAAAAAAACTATTGTAAAATACAAAATAGAATAGTATAATCATACACTATAAATTCATGTATTTTAGAGGTGCCCATAGGGGAATTATGAGTTCTGAAGAGTTTGGACGATACCTAAAAGAAGCGAAGCGGTGTCATTTGGTAGGCGTTGGCGGTGTGTCAATGTCTCCGCTGGCAGAAATATTGCACGATGCGGGAATCGAAGTGACCGGTTCGGACATAAGCGAAAATGCTGCGATTAACAATTTGCGCAAGCAGGGAATAAAAATAACCATAGGGCATTTTGCAGAAAATATTGACGGAGTTGACTGTATAATACGCACTGCGGCAGCCCGTGAAGACAATGCAGAGATAAAAGCAGCGCGTGAGAGAAATGTCCCGGTGTTTGAGCGAGCAGAGGTTTGGGGTCACATAATGCGTGGCTATAGAGAAGCAATCTGCATTTCCGGAACACACGGGAAAACAACGACCACGTCTATGGTCTCGCACATACTGCTTGCCGCAGAAGTTGACCCGACTATCATGATAGGCGGGACACTGCCTGTTATCAAATCAGGGTGTCATGTCGGAAAGGGCGATATAATCGTACTTGAATCGTGCGAATATTATAATTCGTTCCATAATTTTCATCCGACTGTTGCAGTGGTACTGAATATCGACGCAGACCATCTGGACTTTTTCGGTAGTTTAGACGGAATAAAAAAGTCATTTTCAAAGTTTGTATCACTGGTGCCGGACGATGGTCACATAATCTGCAACGGCGATGATGAAAATACTATGCAAGCACTACGCCCGCTGAATCGGGAGCTCGTAACATTTGGCTTTGAAGAACAAACCGCAGACAAACTTTCAAAAACAAGAGTCCGCGGAATTAATGTCGTAACCTCCGGCAGAAATCCTTCGCTGGACGTAATTTACGATGGCAGACAGATATGCAAAATAAAACTTCAAATACCGGGGGCGCACAATCTTAAGAATGCTCTTGCAGCAGCAGCAGCTTGCATAAAAATCGGCATATCACCTGAAATAATCGAAAAAGGTCTGTATGGTTATACAGGTGTTGGCAGAAGATTTGAGTATAAGGGCAGTTACAACGGGGCAGATATATATGATGATTATGCGCACCATCCCAGAGAGCTTGCCGCCCTGCTCGATGCAGTAGCCACAATTGACGGATACAATAGGGTGATACTTGCGTTTCAACCCCACACATTTACAAGAACTAAAGCATTATTCTCTGATTTTGTCGAAGAACTAAAAAGACCGGATGTAGTATTTCTCACTGAAATTTATGCAGCCAGAGAAAACAACGACGTGAACATTTCATCTAGCGACCTGGCCGCCAAAGTCAAAGGCGCAAGATGCATATCTGATTTTCCAAATCTCATAAATGAGATAAAGTCCATAGCAAAAAGCGGAGACATAGTTCTCACCGTTGGAGCAGGGGACATTTATAGAGTGGGAGAGGATCTGGTAGACGCACACCATGAGCAGACAGCATCAGATATAAGTGAGCTTTTATGAAATATACACAGTGGGATGTAGGCGGCTTTGAGAGCGAGACAGCGAATGCTCTGTACGAGGAATTGGAGGCACTATATAATAGGGATGATAGGAGTAAATGCACGGCACTTATAGCAGGACTTTTGGCATCACGAGGGGTAACAAATATTGATGATGCAAAAGCAGCCATCGGTAAAGCTTCCATGCGTTTTCATGATCCGTATCTTATGGCAGATATGGATAAAGCGGTTTCAATAATTGAAAAAGCGCTTGAAAACAAGGAACGCATAGCGATATATGGAGACTACGACGTAGACGGCATGACAGCAAGTGTTATACTCGCACTTTGGCTAAAATCAAAAGGCGCAGATTTTGAGGTATATATACCGGGGCGGTCAGAGGAAGGTTACGGGCTCAACTGCACAGCACTTAAGTCTCTCAAATCACGTGGTGTAGGACTGGTTGTGACGGTGGATTGCGGAATCACCGCTTTTGAGGAGGCAATATATGCAAAGGAGCTGGGGTTGGGGCTTGTCATAACTGACCACCATGAATGCAGGGACGAACTTCCCGATGCGGACGCAGTTGTTGACCCCAAACGCTCGGATTGTGATTATCCTTTCAAGTCTCTTGCCGGTGTCGGAGTTGCATTTAAACTTGTTTGCGCACTGGAAAGAGATTATCTTTCAGAGGAAATACTGGATAAATATTGTGAACTGGTTGCTGTAGGAACCGTGGCGGATGTTATGCAAGTGACAGGAGAAAACCGTGACCTCATAAGGCGCGGGCTGGATATTCTCGGAAGAAATACTCGACCGGGGTTTAGCCAATTATTGACTGAGGCAGGCTGGGGAAATTCGACAGTGACGACATCAACAATAGGTTTTATACTTGCACCGAGATTAAATGCCGCAGGGAGAATGGGTGCGCCTGAGTTGTCGGTTGAACTGATGCTTACGGCATCTCATGATGAAGCAAAGAAACTTGCCATGGAGTTATGTAACCTCAACACCAAGCGGAGAAATTTGGAGCTTGATATATTCGAGCAGGCAAACGAAATGTTGCATGACAAAAAACCTGACGGGCCGATTGTACTGTGCGAAAGTACGTGGTATCAGGGTGTTACAGGTATTGTTGCGGCGAAATTGGCTGATCGTTATCGTCTTCCGGCAATTGTAATCAGCTTAGAAGACGGGATAGGCAGAGGGTCGTGTCGTAGTTTTGGTTCATTTAACATTTACCGTGCACTATGTTCTTGCGAAGATATTCTGGAAAGCTTTGGAGGGCACGAGATGGCAGCCGGAGTCACGGTGATAGAGGACAACATAGAGGAGCTTCGAAACCGTATCAAGAAAGAATATGAAAAGCATGTCGAAAGTGGGGTATCACTTGGTCTCAGGTTGGATTTTGAACTGGAAAAACCGAAGTTGCTGACGCTCCAAAACGTTGAAGCTCTCTCAGATTTAGAACCGTTTGGCAGCGGAAACCCTGCACCATGTTTGTGTATGACAGGAGTGAAGTTAGTTTCGGTAGAATCAATAGGCGCCGGAAAACACTCGCGTCTGCAAATTGAGAAATCAGGAATAAAATTAGATTGCATATACTTTTCAATGCCCACAGAAAATCTTGGCGTAAAAGAGGGGATGGACGTTGACGTAGCTTTTGAGCCGCAAGTAAACGAATTTCGCGGAAAAACAAATGTCCAGCTACAACTTCACGATATCCGCCCTGCCGCACCACTGCGCAAAGCAGACCCAACACACTAACCGATGAGGTCAAAAATAATGGTCGATGTAGTAGAAGAAAAATATCGTCATCTTGAGGCGACCATAAAGGAACATATGCCCGGTGCGGACTTAGACAGAATTCGTACAGCGTTTGAGTTTGCGCGAAAAGCCCACGGCACACAACTGCGAAAAGACGGAAACGAGTTTGTGACTCACCCGCTTGCAGCAGCCGAAATAATCGTGGAAATAGGGATGGATGTGGACTCAGTTTGTGCGGCATTATTGCATGATTGCATAGAGGACACAGATGCAACGATTAACGACATCGAAAAACAATTCGGCAAAGATGTAGCGGCAATTGTTGATGGTGTAACAAAACTTACACGCGTAACATACACAAGTGCAGAAGATGAGCAAATGGACAACTTGCGCAAACTGTTATTTGCCATGGCACAGGATATTAGAGTTATCTTGATAAAATTGGCAGACAGGCTTCATAACCTGCGGACTTTGGAATATGTAAATCCATTACAGCAGCGTGAAAAAGCGCTTGAAACCATGGAAATATATGCACCTATAGCGCACAGACTCGGTATGCAGAAAATGAAATGGGAGCTGGAAGATTTATCAATCCACTTTCTTGACCCTGTTGCCTGCGATGATATAACTGAGGGGCTAAAGCTTCGTCACGTTGAAGATGAGGCGTTTTTGGAGACTGTTCAGACAAAACTTACAGAGAGACTTAATGAAAACGGAATTTCTGCGCAAGTGACCGGACGGGTCAAACATCTTTACAGCATATATAGGAAGATGTACGGGCAGAACAAAACTCTCGCAGAAGTAATGGATTTACATGCCTTTAGAATAATTGTGGACGATATAGCGGATTGTTACAATGTTTTGGGACTTATACATGAACTATACAGGCCGATACCCGGTTTTTTCAAAGACTATATAGGCACACCCAAGCCAAATAGATATCAAAGTTTGCATACAAATGTAATCGGTAGCGAGGGCGTACCTTTTGAAGTTCAAATACGTACATGGGAAATGCACCAGACCGCAGAATACGGCATTGCGGCGCACTGGAAGTACAAGGAGGGAAAGGGCGGAAGAGAAGCAGACGAAGAAAAATTTGCTTGGGTCAGAAGACTTTTAGAGTCACAACAAGACAGTGATGCACAGGAATTTATGCAGTCGCTGAAAGTTGATATGTTTGCTGATGAAGTTTTCGTATTCACCCCGAGAGGCGATGTGGTTAATTTACCGGCGGGGTCAACACCGATTGATTTTGCCTACAGCATCCATTCGGAAGTCGGAAACAAAATGACCGGAGCAATGGTAAATGGCCGAATGGTTCCATATTCTCATACTTTGGACAACGGCGACATAGTAAAAGTTCTGACTTCAAAAGCTGCAAAAGGTCCCAGCCGTGACTGGCTTGAAATAATAAAGAGTCCCGAAGCAAGAAGCAAGATACGTCAATGGTTTAAAAGAGAAAAGCGTGAAGAAAACGTAATTCATGGTAAGCTCTCGTTTGAATCGGAACTGCGTCATGCAAATATTCCTATCATAGATGCAATGCAGGAAGATATTCTCAAAAAAGTTCTCGCACGTACTTCTTTCGGCTCAACCGAGGAGATGTATGCGGCAATAGGCTATGGCGGCATCTCTGCTCAAAAGGTCGTAAACAGGGTGCGTGAAGAGCTCAAAACTGCGGAAAAAAGCAAGCAGGCGGAAGACCCCGCACAAGAGGTTGTTACCAGAGCTGCAACACGTAAAAAAGCTCCGCAAGGTGTAATTGTTGAGGGTCTGGACAATTGTTTAGTAAAGTTTGCCCGCTGTTGTTCCCCAATTCCGGGGGATCCACTGGTTGGTTTTATTACCAGGGGATTTGGCGTGTCGGTGCATCGCAAGGATTGCCCCAACTACATAAAGGCTCTTTCACAGGATGAGAATTCAGAAAAGGGTAGATGGGTAAGTGTTTCGTGGGCAGACACAGGCACGAGTCTTTTCGCCACGACAATAGATGTACACGTACACGACAGAACAGGTTTGGTTGTAGATGTGGCTTCTGTGTTCAATACAATGAGTATAAGAATGACATCGTTTAACGCAAGACCTATCAGTACAGGTGGCACACTAATAACTATAGCTGTGGAGCTGAAAAATAGGGATGAGCTGGTAACAGCAATGGCAAAAATCATGAATGTGCAAGGCGTAACCGATGTAAGACGCACCGAAGGTTAGCGCTTTGTTTCCGCAATAAACTTAAGGACAGATATCAATCACCGATATAAAGAGGAAGCATATGAGAGCAGTGGTAACCAGAGTTTCGACCGCATCGGTCAGCATAGATGAAGAAATTGTAGGCAAGATAGGTGTCGGTTTTCTGGTGTTGCTTGGCATCAAAGATACTGATACAATAGAAGATGCAGATAAATTGGCAGCTAAAATATGTACTCTGCGAGTTTTTCCCGATGAAACAGGCAAAATGAACCTCAACTTAGAATCGGCAAACGGCAGTATATTGGTCATTTCGCAATTTACCCTCTATGCGGACTTGAAAAGTCGCAGACCGGGTTTCACATCAGCTGCGCGTCCCGAAACGGCAATACCGTTATACGAGCATTTTATTGAAAATTGCAGAAGCAGGGGTTTTATGGTAGAGACAGGCAAATTCGGGGCTATGATGGATGTAAGCTCTGTTAATGCGGGTCCTGTTACGATTATATATGACACGGAGACCATGTGATGGATGAAATAATCGAAGGCATAGTCAGCAACATAGTCTTTTCGAATGCGGAAAATGGCTATACGGTGCTTCGCCTTGATACAATAGACGGAGTGATTACAGCAGCGGGGAGTTTACCCGGCGTGTCACTTGGCGAAAAGTTGCTTCTGACAGGTGTATTTGTTACGCACCCGCAATATGGTGAGCAGTTCAAGGTTGAAGCCATGGAAATAAAGCCGCCAAGTGGTGCCGATGATGTTTTTCGTTATCTTGCCTCGGGTGTCGTTAAAAATATCGGTCCTGCCAAAGCGCGTGAGATAGTGGACAAATTCGGCGCCGGGGCTCTGGACATTATAGAAAACGATCCGGACAAACTCACGATAATCAAAGGCATATCACTTCGAAGCGCGCGCAAAATAGGTGACAGCTATCGACGTATAGCGGGTCTGAGGCGGCTCATAGATTTTCTGAGCAGGTACAATATTAAGCCGCTCATAGCAACAGGATTATATAAGGACTACGGCGATGATTCGCTTGAAGAGGTGAAAGAAAATCCATATATCATAGCATCTGAAGCTTATGGCGCAGAGTTTTTTGAAGCTGATGCCATTGCCATTGATATGGGTTTTGAGAGTGACAATCCTCAGAGGGTTTCCTCTGCGATAATATATTCGCTGATACACAATTTAAATAATGGACACACTTTTATCCCAAAGGACAAACTGACCCATGCGGTCAGCAAAATGATTGGTGTTGACGCAGACGTAACGGAAGAAGCACTTGATGCATTGAATGAATACGGAGACATCGTAACACAGCATATAGCGGGTGTAGACGGCTGTTATTTGGCATCTATCTTTGAAGCAGAGAACAAAGTTGCAAACCGTCTTTTGGATATGGTGAAGCACAGTTTTTATAATGCTAAGCCCAATGATGGAGAGGCGACCGTCCGAGCTATTCGCCAAGGACACCACACTCCGGCTTCTCCGAACTCCGAAGCGTTAAAAAAAATAAAAGGCATAGAGAAATCCCAAGAAATTAAATACTCAAAACTTCAAATTGAAGCCATTGCAATGGCGGAGACCGGAGGGGCGATGGCTCTTACTGGAGGCCCGGGAACAGGAAAGACAACAACTGTGCGGGGGATTTTGATGCTTTTTGATGCGCTGGGATTAAAGACTGTTCTTTGCGCCCCGACGGGGCGTGCAGCAAAGCGTCTGTCGGAACTAACAGGGCGTGAAGCGCTCACAATTCACCGCTTGCTCGGTGCAAACCTTGATGAAAGCGGAAAACCCGCTTTTGACCATGATGAAAGCAATCCTATCGCGGCAGATGCCGTAATCGTTGATGAATCTTCAATGATAGATATTCTGCTTATGCATTCTTTGCTAAGTGCTATGAAGAAAGACTCAAAACTTGTGATGGTGGGTGATGCAGACCAATTGCCGTCGGTGGGACCGGGAAATATGTTTGCTGATGTAATCAGAAGCGGCGTAATTCCGGTGGCTAAGCTGACAGAGATATTCAGACAAGCAACAGACAGCGGCATTGTAAAATGCGCCCACAGCGTAAATAATGGTATTATGCCGAATCTCGCAGAAAAGTTTCCCGATTTATTTTTTATGCGCCGCACAACAGAAGAAGAACTGGCAAATACTGTTGCAGAGCTGTACGGCGAAAGACTGCCTAAAAATATGGGGATTGACCCCTCACAAATACAGGTGCTTTCCCCAACTCGGAAAAGAGCCTCGGGCACGACATCTTTAAATGCACTTTTACGCGAAACCCTCAATCCAAAGAGTCCGGTAAAACGCGAAAAACAAGTCGGTGATTATATTTTCAGAACGGGCGACAAAGTGATGCAAATAAGAAATAACTACGATATACTTTGGGAAAGCCACGACGGACTTTTATCCGGCACAGGTGTTTTCAACGGAGATGTCGGAGTTATAAAAGATATAGACACAGATAAAGAAATTGTAATAGTTGATTATGAAGATAAATTTGTAACATATATATTTGACCAGCTTCACGAGCTCGAACCCGCTTTTGCGATGACTGTACACAAATCACAGGGTAGCGAGTACCATGCTGTAATACTGGCTATGACATCAGCCGCACCAATGCTTCTGACAAGAAGTGTCCTGTATACTGCAATGACGAGAGCAAAGAATTTATTAGTAATAGTCGGCAATCCCAAAATAATGCACACTATGGTAGAAAACGGCAAACGCCGCAAGCGATACAGCGGCTTAAGAGCCAGACTGGCAGAACCCTTGTAGGAGAATTTCACATGGGAATCATCAGAACATTTCTTGATATACTTTTTCCGCCAAAATGCGTATTTTGCGGGCGTATACTGGTGAAAAATGACGATGGCTGGTGCGATAAATGCACAGAAGATTTGCCTTTTGCAGACAATTTCGGACGGCAAAATGGGGAAAACTTTGACTTTTGCGTCTCCCCGTTGTATTATATTGGTGTTGTGCGCAGATCAATTTTGCGATACAAGTTCAGGGGAGCGTCGTTTTATGCAGAAACCTACGGAAAGTTGATGGCAGAATGCATACGTGAAAACCCCGAACTGGACTACGATATTATCTCATGGGTTCCGCTCAGCAGTAAGCGTGAGCGCACACGCGGCTATGATCAGGCGATGCTCTTAGCACTCGCAACTGCATTGGAACTTGGAGATGTTGCGGTTGAGACGCTTAAAAAACAACGGGATGTGCGAGCGCAGTCAGAGCTTGGAGACAGAGCGGAGCGGAGCGAAAACATTGAGGGTGCTTACATTGCCTCAGATCCGGAAATTGTAGGCGGCAAAAGGGTATTGCTTATTGACGATATTGTAACAACATGTTCAACACTTGAAGAATGTGCCGGAGTGTTAATCCGTGCAGGAGCTTCAGATGTGGTGTGCGCATCACTTGCCCGAGGAGGATAACTAGGAAAGCATATGATTCTTGGCAGAGATTTAGGAATAGATTTAGGAACTACTTCGGTTTTGCTCTCCACACG
>Ga0209755_10002917_pt1 | contig 22292 bp, 21 predicted proteins | sample TergutCo191P1_FD_187301 | JGI IMG/M metagenome (GOLD analysis project Ga0209755, IMG submission 187301) | Cornitermes sp. P1 segment gut microbial communities from Petit-Saut dam, French Guiana - Co191P1 (SPAdes) (version 2) | ecosystem: Host-associated > Arthropoda: Insects > Digestive system... | reverse complement strand
GTAACTTGAAAAATAAATTATTATCAAACCCGCCTGTCGTCTGAAAAGGAGCGGAGCCAATATCAATCATTCCGTCATTGGTAATCGAGCCTGCTTTAATATCTGCTGCGCCGCAAAGGTCTAACAGGCGGTCGGGATAAACTTTAATACTATTTGTTACGTTTAAACTGCCGTCGGTAATAGTTACATTGCCGTTCACAGTAATACTTTCAGCAGTTAAGCCATAGAAACCCAATCTTAAAGTAACATCTGATTCGAATATAAAATCTCTCAAATCCTCAATATCGTCTGTTAATCTTATAGACGCGTTAATATTAATTATTACCGTATCACCTGCACTCAAGCCGGGATAACTTCCGCCTGAGTCATCAGGAGCGCCTGAATCTTCAAAGTTCCAGTTAAGGTAATTATTCCAGTCATCATCATCGCCGCCATTCCATGTATACTCGGCTCCCCACCCAAAACATGCGAGAAAAGTAAAAAAAATTAATAAAAAAGCGAATTTCTTCAAGTTATAGAGATTCCCATATCGTTATATATAAATATCGGCAAAAATCTCACCATTCTTCTATACTATAGAACGACATATTGAAAAAAATACTATCATTAACTCCTGCCAGAAAAACTAATAAATCAATTTTTTTAATTTTCGAGCAAGCTTTTTCGCACATTCAACCCATATATATATGACACTTTTTTGAGTGTCGGGGGGAGAAATGAAAAACGGCTTGGATATTGAGGCAAATATTAATTGGGTCTTCACCGCTGCACCGATAATACGCTTAATTGGGTCAGAATTTTTAAAATCTGATATAGACCTAATAACTCAGGTTGATGAATTTTTTAAAAGTATCGGCAATATGGTTGAACGAGAAGGTCTAGGTACGGTAAGTCTCGCCCGGCAAGGAATACGAGCAAGTATTGCGCATGGCATTGGAAGGTTAAAAGCTGTTGCATTTACCGCTGTACCGGATGTAATAAGGTTAGGCAGAGTCATTGATTATCAGATAAATTGGAAAAATCGCGGCTACGACACTTATGTTATCGACGCGCCGATCATGATTAAAAATATTGAATACATTGCTGAAGTAATTATTAACCAAGATAAAGACGGTCAACGGTTTTATCTGCATGAAGTAGAAACAAAAGAAAAGGCTCAAAGCGCGTTCAAGACCGGAATGAATACCAGCGCGCTTCAAGCCTCTCAAAAAACCAAGGACGCGTTCAAGACTGGAATGGATACCAGCGCGCCTCAGGTTTCTAAACTTATTATAACAAAAATATCAAAAGAAATCAATTAAAATTGTGAATAATCTGTTTTTTTTATTATGTATACCAATCCAGCCACTTGTTAACCGGTCTAAACTATATTACATTAAACCAATGAAAGTACTATTCATCGGCGGGACCGGCACTATTTCAAGCGCGATCACAAGGCGCGCGGAGCAGCTGGGCTGGGATATTTATCTGCTTAACCGCGGCAGCAGAAAAAGCGAATTTAAAGGGCAGGAGTTTAAGCATATCAGCTGCGACATCAGAACTGAGGACGCTTCTTCAATCAGGGAAAAGCTTGAAAAGGCGATTGGTAAAGGAAATCAATTTGACGCGGCAGGCGAATTTATCGCGTTTACGCCAGAGCATGTCGAAAAAGACTTTAAGATTTTAAATGGTTTGTGCAGGCAGTATATTTTTATTTCTTCGGCGTCGGCGTACCAAAAGCCGCTGTCTTCGCACCTTATTACGGAAAGCACTCCCCTCTCCAATCCGCTGTGGAAATATTCAAGAGATAAAATCGCCTGCGAAGAATATCTTATGCATTCGTATCAGCAAAACGGTTTCCCTGTAACCATCGTGCGCCCAAGCCACACGTATGACGAAAGAAGCGTCCCACTTGGAGTGCACGGCGCAAACGGCAGCTGGCAGGTGTTAAAACGGATGCTGGAAGGAAAAAAGGTTATCATTCACGGCGACGGTACAAGTTTATGGACTTTAACCCATAACAGCGATTTTGCCCGCGCCTTTGTGCGCATTATGGGAAATATCCACGCGATCGGAGAAGCGGTTCATATTACATCCGACGAAAGCGTAACATGGAATCAAATCTATGGAATTATCGCGGACTCGTTGAACGTGCCGTTAAAAGCGGTTCATATCGCAAGCGAATTTTTAAACGAATGTTCACAGGAGCGTTACGATTTTAACGGAAGCCTTTTGGGAGATAAAGCCAATACGGTAATTTTTGACAATACCAAATTAAAAAGGCTTGTTCCCGATTTTTGCGCCGCTGTAAGAGCGGACGAAGGCATTAAAATGACTGTCGCCAATATTCTGGCTCACGAAGAATTGCAGCAGGAAGATCCGGAGTTTGATGAATGGTGCGACAAGGTAATTTCCGCTCTGGAAACGGCAAAAAACAGTTTCAAGAGATAGTTTGCGTCTTTTTAGGGTCGCTTCTCTTATGCTCTCTCATTGTAAGCGCCACAATTGTTATAAAAAGCGCAAGGAAGAAAACAATCGTTATTAAAAGCGCGAACATATTGCCGCTTTCCTTTTCCTTAACAGCCGGAGGTTCGCCTACTATCAATACCGACGGGTCTACAGGCACCCTGTTATCCGTAAGAACGACGAAAAAACAGATTACTACCGTTATTATCATCAGAGCAAGGGCGCCAAGGCTCGCAAGGCGGATATGAAAAGTGGATTTCTTGTTAAGCGCCATAAAAATAATACCGCCCATGAGTATTATCCCTATCAATACGCCTATAAATATCATTATTCCCTCCGGTCAATGAACTTTATAAAATATTTATAAAAAGCCGCGAATCCGCAGCCTGTGTATAGCTGATTTTCGGCGAATTTTTCCTTGCTAATTACCACACAAATTGGTATAATATAGGAAAATCCATATTTTAAGTGAGGAAAAAGATGGCTCATAAAATTAGTGACTCTTGTGTCAGCTGCGGTTCATGCGTTGGCGATTGCCCGGTAGAGGCAATTTTCGAAAAAGACGGGCAATATCATATTGATCCGGATAAATGCACAGACTGCGGCGCCTGCGCCAGCACATGCCCGACAGAATCTATTTCTGCCTAAGGTTTGTTTACAAGTAGAACAGGCAAGGGAATAACCCTTGCCTTTTTTTTAATTTTTCTATACCCGTCAGCAGCCTTTTCACAGCCGGCAGGAGCGGGAGAAGTCTCTCCCCTTGAATTTCCTGAAATAAAACGGCTCGATCCCGGCGATTTGGGATTCAGGCAGTACACAAGCGACGTACACGCCAACAGAAGGCGTCTTGCGTCAGCCAGAGGCGTCGGCGCCGGGGAATTCGCGGAACACCTGACAATCTACCAATACAGAGTAAAACCCGAGGACGATATTTTATTTCTTGCCGCGCGCCTTAATATGCCGTACTCGGCACTGGCAAGCCTTAACGGGCTTAACAATCCGTCGGCGCTTGAACCGGGTAAACCGCTGCTGCTCCCCTCATGCCCCGGAATCTTTATCCCGTCAAACATCAACACAGATCTGGAAAAACTGCTGGGAGCTGCAAGACAGGATGGCGGCGCGGCTTCTGTGGAAATTAAAATAAGGTCTTATAATAAAACAGAAACTTATTTATTTTTTCCCGGCGCGGATTTTACGCCGACAGAGAGGGCGTTCTTTTTAAATTCCGGCTTCAGGTTCCCTCTGCGCCAGTTTCGCATTACAAGCCGTTACGGCATAAGGAATGACCCGATAACAGGAAACGTTTCCATGCACAGGGGGATCGATCTTGCCGCGCCTGAAGGGACGGAGGTTTTTGCCGCCGCTGACGGAGTTGTAACTGCGGCTGGTTTTGATCCTGTTTATGGAAATTATGTTATCATCAGGCACAGCAATAGCTGGACCAGTCTTTACGGACATTTACAAATTATCGAAACGGTCTTGCGAAGTGAAGTAAAATCAGGTAATCTTATAGGTAGGGTAGGAACAACAGGCCAATCCACTGGCCCGCACCTTCATTTTGAACTGCGGCAGGACGGGAAACCATTCGACCCGGCAGGAAGGCTCCGTCCCTAGAAACCGGCGGAAACAAAAATCGGAAAAGAGAGTATGCCAACACACTTCAAATTACTGGCAGTCATGCTGCTTGTCCCCTGTCTTTCTCTACAGGCGGAAACCTTTCGCACTTCTGTGGAAGGCAGTATAGAGGTATCTCTCAATTCAGCAGAGGTGAATATTCCAATCGGAATTCACAGCTCGGTAATTATCACCCTTGGAGCTGAGGCGCGTTTTTTTAGAGGAATAGAAATTGAGATATCGGCGCCTCAAAGCTGGCTGCCGTACAGAGGCGCTCTTTTAATGACAATGTACAACAATCTCAATCCGCAGACAGCGGCAGGCGTCAGTGACATCGAAGGCACAAGGATTACGATGGATCCATTGCCGTCCCGGCTCAGGATTCTTTATCATGTCCCGATAAGAGCTCAGCATGGGCTTAGAACAACAACGTCTGTAATTGTTACCCCCTCCGCGCCGGTACAGCCTGCGACATTCCCTATACTATTCAGGCTGACACAGGCAAGCAAAGGGCTGCCGGATGAATTCGAAGGCATAATGTTCAGCCTTACCGCAAGGCCCATCTTAAGCGATGAAGGAGCGGTAAGGCTTATCCCTCGTTTTCCGCCCCAGCTTAGAAACAGACCTTTTACAGTGCTAATCGATGACAATGTGATATCTAACATCTCGGAGCAAATAATGCTGAAGGAGGGCGAACACCACCTTGTCATCCTTTCGGATGATTACCGCAACGAAAGCCGCCGGTTTGTCGTGGAAAGGTCCAGAATTATCGATCTGACCATCGAATTACAGGATCCAACTCCCATAATAATCTTTGAAGGACCGCAAAATTCTCAAGTTTTCCTTAATAATAACCCTGTTTCGCATAATAAAGAGCCAATTACCGTTGAACCGGGCATGCATGATATCAGGTTTCAGGTGGGCGATTATACCGTTACAAGGTCGTTGAACGTACAACGCGGAAAGACTTACAAAGTGGCTTTGGCGGTCGATCTGACCGTTCAGGAAGAAGATTAAAAATATAAGTAATGAATGGCACACCCCCTGCCGATATACATAGTGTTGGGGGTATAGTTCCCCTCCCAAATCACTATAACCCCAATATGCCTCAAGGGCATGGAGCTGTTCGAATTACATAAATCGGGCAGCTCTTTTTATTTTTCATACTTTATCTTATAATGCAACCCATGCAGGACAAACAGACTGACAGTGAAATTCAAGTAAAATTAAAACCCATTCTTGGCATCCGCCCAGGCGTATACCTTACAATCCTCTATTCATTCGCAATACTGCTTATCCTCTTTATTCTGCTTTTTGCCCATGGTATAAAAAATCCGGGTTCGATGCTTGTCGTTAAAACAGAGCCTGCGGGAGCCGCAATCAAGGTGGACGGCGTTTACATGGGCGTATCGCAAAGTAAAATATTTGTCCCAAAGGGCACGCGCGCAATCGAAGCTGTAATGCCCGGTTTTGAAAGCGAAACACAAATTCATGAGATACCCTCCCGCGCCTTCGGCTCCAGATTTTCACCTCGTATTTATACGGCGGAGTTTACGCTGACAGCGAAAAATCCTTCGGCCGCATTCGCGCTTTACGCCGCCGACTTTGCCGCATGGACTTTTGCAGGCGAGCCGACATCTGTCTGGCAGATTCCTATGAGTTTAAGCGAAGGCGCATACAGGCTTGGCAATTCCGGGGAAGAACTGCGCGGGATACTGCAGGCAGCTTCGCGTTTTTCTGTAACGAATGCTTCATTACGCGATTTAATCCGCGCGAAAGCGCTTCTTGACAACAACGGAAACGCGCCTTCACCGGCAGCGCTTCTTGGATCAATTTCTGATATGCTGGCTTTTCTTTCACAGAATCATGGAAGCGCCGAATGGCTTTCCCAAACGCTGCCAAGAGAGATTTCCACGTTAATAAAAGCTTCCAACTGGCAAAAAGAAGCTCCTCCCGCACAAACCAGACAACGCGCTGATACAGGCGCTCCTTTGCCGCGTATCACCGTTGAAGGCTTAACCTTTTCAAGCGTGCCTTTCTCGCAAAAAGTTATCGCTCGTTCAGACAGCGCCGTAACATCGGCGCCGTTGTTTATCCCTTTTAACAACAATTACCTAATCAGCGAAAAACCGGTTTCAAATTCGTTATTTGAAACTTTTCTTAACGAAAACCCCGAATGGAGAGATCAAAAAACGGATTACTCCGATGAAATCGCAAACCTGCCTTTCGGCGTAGAAGGCGATGTTGTAACAGGCGTTACATGGTACGCGGCTAACGCTTTCTGTAAATGGCTTTCAACGCGGCTTCCCTCCTCTTTGGCTGGCATGGAAGTAAGGCTGCCGTCAGCTGCCGAATGGAAATTCGCCGCGATTAATGACGAAGAAATGTTAAACCCTGTTAACAGATCAGGCGGATGGGAATGGAGCGCGGATCCTTTCGCCCAGCTTTCATGGTTAATCCCCGCGTCAGAAGAGGCGATAAAAGCTGTCGGTTCACCTGAACGCGCGCTTGTCGGAAGACCGCTGCCTCTAACCCCCGGCCAACCGGCTTTGACAGCCGCTTTCGGCTATTCTCTTCCGCCTGATTTATCATCCCCGATTGTGACATTCAGAGCGGTCATAGCTCCCAAAAAGTGAAATGATATGAGCGAAGGCGTTAAGATCATAGCGCAAAACCGCAAGGCGCGTCATGACTATTCGATAGACGAAACATACGAATGCGGGATAGAACTTCTTGGAACAGAGGTAAAATCCTTCCGCGACGGAAAAATCTCGTTTCCCGACGCGTGGGCAGAAGTTATAAACGGCGAAGTTTGGGTACGTTCGTTAATAGTCGCGGAAAACCCGTTTTCATCGATTTTTAACCACGAACCGGACAGAAAAAAACGCCTGCTCCTTCACAAGGACGAGATCAAACGAATCCACAGAAAGGTAGAAGAAAAGGGCTACACCCTGATTCCATTATCATTTTACTTTAAAAAAGGCAGGGTAAAAGTAGAATTAGGTCTCTGTAAAGGTAAAAAAGCCTACGATAAGCGTGCAAATATAAAGGAAAAAGACCTAAAACGCGATATTGCACGCGAATTCAGACATGGACTATCTTAATTTTTATTATCTTGAACGTTTTTCTATGATTTCCAGCATGAGAAGGAAGGAAAAGACCAGTAATCCTATGCAGAGAGCGGCAATTTTTATGTATCTGTCGGAAATAAAGTCGGGATTTGAGGCGGTATATATGCTTCCGGCACTCGTATGGGAGATTTTTGGACCTCCAAGACCGACAATTCGGACGAAACGCTCATCATTTTGACCATAACCCATCTGGCGGGCGTGAATCAACAGGGTATCCTCATCGTAAAGCAGGTTATTTCTCGTCCTGTCCAAATCCTCGTTCAAAAATCCCAAATCCCTGATATTGTCCAGCTGCCTTTCTCTTTCAGCTAACAGGTAATTATACGCCGATAAACCTGCAGAACCTGCCAGAAATGAAAAAAGCGTGTACACTATGATGCCGGCCCACAGCCCTATAAGGTACTTTGAGATTCTCATGCCTCGATTAACGGTAGTTTTTTGTCTTTTCTTTAAGCATTGACAACCGGAAATCCATACGTTATCCTATATATAGTGATGAAAATGGATAAAAGTACCGATAATTAACAATAAGTGTTAATTTAGGGAGCGGTTCATGGCAAGTAGTAAAAAACCTTCGATATACTCTGATCGCAGCAGTATCGGCTCTGCGGATGATTTGGACGAATACGGCGTATGGGTAAAAAGCGAAGCGCAGGTAATACCTAAGGACGGCGATTCCGGTTCTTCAGCTTTGGACGATTTCGATTTGCCGATCGAGGAAACCTCCTCTGCCGACAGCGAAGAGTCTTTATCCTTCGATGACGCGGTCCTGGACATCCAGGAAGCGGGACAGGCGGCGGCATCCGATATTGAATTTCCTAATGATGATGTCGAACTTTCCCTTGATGACGACCCGTTATCAGCTGCAGCCGGTCTCGATGATTTCAATATGCCTTCAGACGATACCCTTGATGTTCCCGAAACTGAAAATGAACCGGAAGAAGATATTATAGAGGACGCGTCATTTGACGAGTTTGAAGTTGTGCAGTCAAACGAATCGGACCCAGGGCTGGAAGAAGAAGTAATCGAAGCCGCAAGCGGCGACCTTGACGAAGAAGAATTTATAAGCGAAGAGCTTTCTTCAGAATCGCTTGACACCGATGATTTTTCCGTTGATCTGGAAAGCGAAGACCTTAAACTTGAATCTTCGGACGACGGCGATTTAGACATTGGCGCTCCCGATTCAGATAACGAAGAAATAAGCATAGATTTGTCGGACAGCGATGACTTTGACAGCATGGACGTTCCCACTGTAAAGGCGATAGAAAATGACGTCAGTTCCATTCAGGATGATTTTAATTCAGCCGTATCAGGCGGCGGAGAGCTATCCACTCACCTGCTTAAAAAAATCGCGTCAGAGCTTTCGTCAATCAGAAGCGAACTTACAGAACTGAAAAAAGAATTCGCAAGCGCAAGAACCGGCGCTCCCGCAGACGAAAAGCATGATTCAAACGGTTTCTTCTCTGAAGAAGACGATGAAACAATAGCGCTTACGGGCGACGAAATGGATAACATCCTGCAGGAAGATGAGCCGAAAACAGGATTTGACATCAGCGGCGACGATGATGATGAAGCCATCGCTCTGACAGGCGACGAGATGGATAATATTCTTAATTCGGCGAATTTCATCGAAGAATCCGGAACCGAAGAAAGCCCCGAAAGCGAATTCTCCGTTGACGAGGAAATAACATTAGAAGAAAACGAAGCGCCGCCAAGCGAAGTAGAAGCCGCCTCAGACGACAGCGGACTATCTCTTGGCGATGATGAGATAGCGTTAGACGACAGCGAATTATCCCTTAGCGATGATGAAATAGCGTTAGACGACAGCGAACTTACGCTCGATGATGATGAACTCACGCTGGATGACAGCGAAATATCGCTTGACGTTGATGATTTATCGTTAGACGACAGCGAAGTCCCGCCCGCAAGCGATGAGATTTCGTTAGACGACACTGAAATCGAGCCTGTAAGCGATGAGATTTCGCTGGATGACGTTGGAATCGCGTCTGTAAGCGAAGAAATATCGTTAGACGACGCTGAAATCGCGTCCGCAGGCGATGAAATATCATTAGACGACGCTGAAGCCGCGTCCGCAGACAGCGAACTCACTCTTGATGAAGAATTAACGCTTGACGACGGCGGCATTTCGCTTGATGACGACATTGTTTTTGACGACAGCGAAGTCGCGTTAAGCGATCTTGACGAACTGGACGGCGATACGGCGGAAGCAGCCGCAGAAGAGCCCTCTGATTCGCTTATCGAAGAAACTACCCTTGATTTAGGCGCTGATGATTTAATTTCTGAAGAATTATCAATCGATGATTCATCGAACGAAACATTTGAAATATCAAGCGAAGAGACAATCGATCTTGACATAGATACAAACGATCTTGCGGCGGATGATTTCGCCGATTTCGCGGAGACAGACGAAGATGACTCAGGCTCCGCTGAAGCTGACGAAGAACTCGATAAACTTCGCGAAGAAGGCGCAATGCCGATGACAGACGCGCCCGATAATATTTCTTATCTTGAAGAAGACGAAGACATTACAGGCGAATCGCTTGATACTGCGGACAGCGTAAAAGAAGAAACCGTCATTTCAGATGATTCTCTTGATCTTACAGACGCTGTAATCGATGAACCTGAATTGTCAGCCGACGGCTTTAACGAAGACCTTGAAGAGCCTTCGATAGACGAAGAAAGTTTTAACATTGATTCTCTTGACGATTTAACAATTAACGGTGATGATTTGTCGTTTGATGATGATCTGGAAACTATTGGAACAATCGAGGAAGAACCGGCGGATGAATTAGCCGTAGAAGAAGTAATTGAAGAACCCGTTATCGAAGAAATAATTCCGGAAAGCCTCGAAGCGGAAATTGAAGACGAGCCTTTATCGTTCGACGACGATCTTGAAGATTTATCATCAAGCGGCATCGAAGATATCGGCAGCATTGAGGACATCGGCGATATTGAAGAGGTCGGCGCTATCGAAGATGCCGCAGAAATAGAAGAAATTGATGAAATTGATGAGATTGATGAAATAGAAGAGATTGACGAACCTGCTCCCGTAGCTCCCGCTAAGGCGGCTCCTCCTGCGGCAGCGGCTCCCGCTCCCTCAGCGGCTCCTGCCCCGGCAGCTGCTCCTGCCGCAAGTCCTTCTGTTGTATCGGCTTCCGCGATCGCGGCTCCTTCGGGCGGAAAAGAGCCGTTTGTTCTTCCTTCAGATTTAAGATCGGAACTTAGAAATATACTCAGTTACATGGATCAGCTTCTTGAATCGCTTCCCGAGCAGAAGATCGAGGAATTTGCGAAATCTGAATACTTCGATTCCTACAAGAAACTCTTTAAGGAATTGGGGCTGGTATAAAATCGGGTCTCCTCTTTTATGAAAAGCGCTCAGCTTCATTCGCGTTACAATCCGCAGGCTGAAGCTGCGCGTTACATCGATTCATTAAACTTAAAAGACGATATTCAATGCTTCATTCTGATTGAGCCCGGGCAGGGCTATTTAATATCCGCATTACGCGAAAGATTTAAGGAAAGCGTAATAATCTCCCTTCATGTTGAAGATCAGGGCGAGAGTCTGACACAAGCCGATTATTCGCTTACCGGCGGCGAACCATTAGAAATTCAAAAGTTTCTTGAAGCGCATATTCAGCACAACGCGGAACATATAAAAATAATTGAATGGCGCCCGTCTCTTAACCATTACAGACAGGCGTACGTAAAAATATTATCTGAGGCTGCGCAGTTCTTAAAACGCGCTGACGCAGGCAGAAGAACGACAGCGGCTTTTGGAAGAAGATGGGTAAAAAACTTTTTTAGAAACCTCAAGAATGTAAACACAAGCCTTCTTTACAAACAATCTTCCATTCCCGTTATCGTTACAGGATCAGGACCGGGTCTTGAAGAAGCTATCCCTATCATAAAAAAAGCAGAGGACGCCTGTTTAATAATCGCATCATCTTCTTCACTTTTGGCGCTCCACGCAAGCGGAATAAAAGCCGATATCGTTATCGCCACGGACGGCGGCAGCTGGGCGCTTAAACATTTATATCCATTTTACAGAAGCGATTCAGGAAAAATTCTTGCGGTAAACTTGTGCGCCGCTCTTCCCTCTCAGACAACTCAGGCGGCACAGCTTCTTATAAACGACGGCAGTTTCTGGCAGAGCGTTATTCTGCATGAGTTATCTCTTCCATCCGTGATCATAGGGCAGAGGGGAACTGTAACCGCAACTGCCGCAGAGCTTGCATTGATTCTAAGCAGCGCGAATATTTACCTTGCCGGCATGGATTTAGCCGTTCAGGATATAAGAACGCACGCAAGACCCTACAGTTTTGACGCGCTGTTTTTTGAAAAAGCAAATCGAATTACGCCGTTTTATTCACAGAGCTATACGCGCTCTTCGCTTCTTGACCGCGGCGGCAGCCTTGATATTTACGCGTCATGGTTTAAATCACAAAAAACCACTTGGCAGGATAGAATTTTTTCTATCGGCGCAAACAGCGTTTTTGAAGAAGACGCGTCAATGCATGATAATATTACTAATAAAAAGGCGCAGAATAAAAACGATTATTTTAAACTTGTAAAAAACGACACAGAGGCGGATAATTTCTGCAAAAGGGGGAAAGAAGCGCTGTTATCTGCAATGAATAATCCTGAATATTCAAAGAACATTAAAAATGAACTTGGCTCCCTCTTGTTCTCAGGCGAAATAGATGTAAAAGATCGGGATTTACAGGATGCGGTAGAGCAAATCGCGGGAAAATATTCCTAATGAATGAAATAAAACGTTACGCGTTTTTAAAATCGCGCGGCGCAGAAATTATCCCCGCTTTCATTCTGCCAAACGGAGACACTCAACCCCTTCATTCGATGATCGATCCTGTCAGGGAAGCCGAGCGTCTTATTTCTTCATCTAGCAATAATGATTTTTTGATATTTCTCGGCTTGGGAGGCGGTTTTGCGCCGCTTGCCGCGCTTGAGAAAACAAACGCACGCGTTGTTGTAATAGATTTTAACAAAAGCGAAATTGAAGAATTATTAGCGGGCAAAGATTATTCCAAACTTCTAAGCAGCGATCGCTTTAACCTCCTTGTAGATTTTTCCGCGCAAAAAATAAAAACTTTTATCCTTGAAAATTTTAATCCATGTCTTTACAGCGGCATTAAAACAATTCCCCTTCGCACAAGAATAGATCAGGATACGGCTAAATTTGACAGCGTTACGGTTATAATAAAAGAAGCGATTGAAGATGTTTCAGGAGATTATTCCGTGCAGGCGCATTTCGGTCTTCGCTGGTTTTCAAACATTATCCGCAACATCAAACGCGCGGAAAATCAAGACAGCAATATTTTGTCGGAATTTAAAAAACGCCGGATTACAAACGCCGCGATAGCCGCCGCAGGACCTTCCCTCGACGCGCAGCTTCCGTCTCTTTTAAAATTTAAATCGCAGGGCGGCTTTATTATCAGTTCCGATACGGCGTTAGGCGCGCTTTTACACAATGGCATAGAACCTGACGTTGTTGTAAACATCGATTGTCAGCATATAAGTTACTTCCATTTTGCAGGGCTAAATATGCGCCACATTCCGTTAGTTCTTGATATCGCGAGCCCTCCCCTCCTTGGCGATTTATCACACGCGCCAATCTTTTTTTCAAGCGGCCACCCTCTTTGCCTCTACCTCAACTCAAACTGGAAACATTTCCCCCATCTTGATACGTCAGGCGGAAATGTCACATACGCCTGCCTCTCCCTCGCCGAATCTCTTGGCTCGCAGAACATAACCCTCTTTGGCGCGGATTTTTCCTATATAAAAAACAGGACATACGCGAGAGGAACGTACATCTATCCGTATTTTTACAAAACACAAAACCGTCTTTCATCATTGGAAGCGCAGATGTCGCGTTTCCTTTACCGCAGCCCTTTTCTGCCGCAGGAGAACGAACATAAAGATTATTACGAAACATCGCAGCTTCGGTTTTACAGGCAAAGGTTAGAAGAAAAAGTTTTAAGCATGAGGGCTAATGTTACCTGCGAGCCCGGCAATGGCGCGCCGATCAATTTAAAAAGAGCGGTTGGTATAACACAGGCATCAGATAACGGAAATATAGAATTTGAAAATAATGGAAAAGGATTAAATATATATGGGAATGATTTTTTAAGAATCTACAAGAACGATATACTTTCATTACCGGAAGCGGGAGAGAAAGAGAATTATTTATTAAAATTAAATAAAAAAGAAAGGCAGATTTTTACCACATTGCTTCCGTTTGCGGCGGCGGTAAAAAAGCGTAACGCGCATCTTGAGTTTAAGGAATTGATTACAGAAGTAAAGCGCCGCAGCGCAGAGAAAATAGATTCTGTTTTAAAAATTAGCGTTTAAAAAATTACATTGGGCCTTTAAGCTGGTTCATAAAGTTATTTTCGGCGTTTCTCATCAGGGAAATTGCGCGCGAAAAAATGGGAACGAAGTCCCTTGGATCTTCAAGAAGCAGCTCCGCGGTAATTGAGGCGATGGTTCTATCCGAAGAGAGCGCCACTTTTACAACTTTTGAACGCCTGTTGGAAAAATTCGCGGCATCAAGAGCGTCTTCGGCTCTTACAGCTCCAATTGTGAAACCCATGTAAATCTGAAAGAACATAAGATCGTTTTCGTCAATTATTATAAAGTAGTTATCGCCTGAAACTTTAAACTGAATATCGCCGTCAACATCTATCGAAGGTAAATAACCTTCATTTCTGAGGTATTCAACATAGATGCTTTGAAGGTCGGCTTTTGTCCATGCCTGCTGGGCTGTAACAGGGAAGGTAAAAATACTTCCAAATATTAAAATAGCCAGAAAAATTTTAATAAATTTTGACATATACAACTCCTATTAAATAGATATTCCCCTCATTTTTATTATATATATCTAATTATTGCTGTGTCAAGAGTACATTTTTATATTATTCTCTATTTTTATTATTAACGAGACCGTATCCGCCGCCGTAATACGCTATTGAGTATAGAAATGTTATCAGATCAATGGTCATATTAAAATGGAATTTGTTAGCTCCGTTTATGCTGCGATAACCTACTTCTGCGCTCATAAAATGGTAAAGTATGTTTTCTTTGAATATATTAAATGACCAGGAGAAACGCATTCCGCAGGCAAATATATAATCATCCCATTTCATTTTTGTATTTTCGCAAAAAATATAATTTACAGAGCAAAATGGTCCTAAAAAGAATTCTTTATTGTCCAGTATATCCCAATTAATATTAAAATTCAGGAAACTCCATTTTTGATTGTCCTTATCCAAATCCAATTCATTATTAAAAGAAAAATTCCAGTATTTCAGCGGACTGAATCCCATTCCAATATTTGTAATTTTATGTTCTATTCCCGCGTGTAATAATTCAACAAAAATTTCACTATTATAATCAAATTCCGAAAAATAACTTAAACCTGCTCCAATATTGGCGATATTAAAATTAAACCTGAAAGTATCTTCGGCGTATGTATGATATGATAAAAACAACAGAATTATAAAAAATAATTTTTTCATTAATTCCCTCTAATAAAAAATATAATACTTTTTAAATTTATTATATTCATATTTCAACCAAACGCAAACGCCGCGTAACCGACAAAAGAATTTGGAATGCCTTCGCCTTCCTGAATAGAAATATCCGCGCTTGTTGAGTATTTTAAAAGCCGCGCTTTTCCAAGATTTTGCGCTTGCGCGAAGCCCATTGCGCCTAACACCGCTCCTGCGGAGCATGAGGAAAAATCTTTATCCGCGCGGCGAAGGACTTCTTTATGGTCAGAGGATTCAACGGCTTTTATAAAACCCGCGTCGTTTACCTCGCGCACCCAGCGAAGAGCAGCCTCTCCGCCGCCTTTGGGTGAAAAACCGTAATTCGCGCCGTAGTGGGTTAAATCTGTGGAAGCAATTACGTTAATTTTTTTATTAAGTTTCAAGGCGGCTTTGGAAATGATTTTGCCGCATTCAAATGATTCAGTATCGGCGCCAAGACGCAGCCATAAAAGTTTCGCTTTTGGAAAAAAATAATGCGCCATCGGTAAAAGCACTTCGATTGTGTTATCGCGGTAACAATCTTCATCGCCGCCAAACTCATCCATTACCTCTTTTCTAAGAACGCTGTCTATTTCGATGGAGCCAAAAGGCGTTTTTACAGCGTCTTCCATCGCAAAAAGCGCTTCATGACCGCCGGGCAGATGACCGCCGATTATAACGATAGTATCGGCTTGCGGCTGAAGACCCGAAATCGCGAGCGCTGAAAGCTTACCTGAATAGTACCATCCGGCATGGGGGGCGATTACGGCGCTAAAAACCTGTTTTTGCTCTTTAAATTCGGATAAAAACGAGGAAACTGACGCGCTGTCGCGGGGAAACCACCCTGCGGGCAGTGAATAATCTCTTATCTGCATATTAATTCTTACCGATAATTATAACAGAGAAATAATATAATGAAAATAAAAAAGATAAAAAGCGGTAATTCATCAAACGGATCTTCAATTATCGCGGCTATTTGCATTGTAATCTACGTTTTGGCATTGGTTCAGGGCGCATTTCGCATTTATTTAAGCATTGAAGAGCGCAAACTGGCGGCTGAACAGGAATTTTCTGTTCTTGCGGATAATGCGCTGTCCGCGGGAATGCAGGGTTTTATGGACGAACGCTTTAAAAAAACCATTAACGATACCTTTCTTTCCACTAAAAGTATCGAAGCTATTATTATTACCGGAGCCGATAATTCCTACGCTTTTGAAAGACAGCCGGGGCGCGCTATTTCATGGGTAAACAATACTCCAAGATTTAATAATAAACTTATTTATTCAAATCAAATCCACTACAGACCCCTTGCAATCCCTGATTTACGCAATGCCAATATTAAAGCTGTAGCCGGCGCTTTTGATTACGACCGGTTTGTAAAAATATTAAAAGAAACGCTTTTAATTATTCTTTTTGGTTTCGCGCTTTCCTTCTTTACAATGCTTATTAATCTTCTTTTGGGAAAAAAAGAAAAATCGGAACTTGTTTCTATCAGAACTCCCGGCGCCGTTAAAAGAGCGGATAGTGAGGCGCAAAGTAAAACCGAAGAAATTGAAATTCCCGCATCTTCATCAGAGCAGGAATCAGAGACAAAAACAGGTCCTAAGGGTCTTTATTCGCCGCGCAGCGGTCTTGGCTGGGAAGATTATATAAACGACAGGCTGGATTCAGAATTGCACCGCTGTTCCTCTACAGAAAAGGATCTTGCGTTTGCCGCGCTTGAGTTTACAGATATGCCTGAAGAAAGAGTTTTTAAAAAGACAGCTCATGAGGCGATTAAGTTCTTCGCGTCAAAAGATTTAATTTTTGAATACGGCGAGCAGGGCATCGCGGTTATTCTTCCCGGCGCTGGTCTTGACGCTGCAATTCCAAAATCGGAAAAGTTTTATCAGCGTATCTTGGAAAGATTTCCAAACAGTTTTACGCCCGCTTTCGGTTTGAATATCGGGCTTTCTTCTCGTTCGGGAAGGCTTTTAACCGCGGATCGCTTAATGATGGAAGCCGCGCAAGCGCTTAAAAAAGCAAAGAGCGATTCAAAAACATCGATAATTGCTTTTAAAAGCGATCCTGAAAAATACAGGGCGTTTATTGCATCTCAAAGCTAGAAGCGTCCCTGAAAAGCCTGTTTCCCATCCATGTTGGAATAACGTAAATGTAATCCTTTCCCGCCACATGCGCGTAACGGCGCCCGGATTCATCCGCGTCGCTTAAACGAATTGTAACAATGCGCCCGTTTCCAAGTTCAAGCATAATGCTTATTAAATCAAGCGACGAATCCGAGGCGGTAATTGAATCGTCAAAATTATCGCCTTCTATTGTCAATATGCCGCGCGCGTAACTTTCGATTGCGCTGAAATCCGGTTTTTGAACATTAATGCCTGAAATTTCCCATCCCCTGTTCTTTCGCGTAAAAACCTGAACTTCCTGCGGAGTATACACGGAAAGTTTTTGCACGCTGCTAACGTCAAGACTTCCGTTTTCGGTTTCCGGAACAAGCCTTAAATTGTACCAGCTGCTTATAGAACCTGTTATATAAGTCTTTACCGTGCTTGATCCCGAACGCACTTCATTCTGCCCCGCTTTTCTGAAGTATGTTTCGTTCCTAAAAATATCATCCGAGCCTAGCAAAAGATCCAGAAGCGTTGTGTTCTCTCCGAAAATTGTAACTCTCGCCTGAGCCTGATCGATGCCAAAGCGCGAATGCGTAGAAGCGCTTGATGAACGCACAGGCCACGAAGATTTTGCCGTGAAAATGTTTATAAAATCCTCAATGCGAATCTGCCGGGCGGGAAACTCGGCGCCGTTATACAAAACAAACCATTGATTCGATTTTTTTACAAGTTCAATTTCTTCTTCATTTTCCTGCGCGCTCATTACAATTCTTACTGTCCTTGCCGCAAGCCTCGAATCCAGCCATGAGTACATCGACGATACTGACCCTGAGTAAGAAGTTACAATAACGCTGACCGCGTAAGTTAACGCAAGCGCGCCGATCAGCGAAACAAGAATTAAAAAGTGTTTTTTATACGTCATCTCGATTCTCCTTGGAGACAAACGACGTTTTAATGTCGTTTGCCGCGGCAGTATCTGCCGTTTTAGCGGCAGGTACTGTTTTTAATTCAGTGTTACGCGCAAGAACCTTCCGCCTGTAAGCGAGAAGCAGACCTGCGGCAATTACCAATAGCGGAATAACGCCTACGTTTATAACCTGTATTATTTTCATTACGGCGGCGCGGCGCGCGGAATCCGTTATTTTGTCAAACCTGCCTGTCTGAGGCGCTCTGTTTCTGATGCCGATAACATCATCGTCATTCGCGAGCCAGTCGGCGGCGCGAAGAAGGAAGTCAAGATTGTGCCTTGCGTTAGTAACATTTATTATGTTAGACGCGAAATCGGTATCGCCTATTACTATAATCCGCGATTCTCTTGCGTACTCGGGTAAATCAGGAAGTTCTTCCTCGGAGCCTTCGCGCACAGGCTTATCAGCTCCCTTAAAGAAACTTGGAAACACGCCGCTTAGCGCGGCGCCGAGTATTTTTGCGCCCTTTGTCTGCGGCGCTTCCATTTCAAGCATATACGGCACTTCAGGGCTTGTGTAAAGCGATTCTCTCATGGTCCACCCTTGAGTGGTAGTTGTAAAAAGCGCCGCAGCTTCGACAGAAGAAGGAGGAGCTAATTCTAGAGGGCTTGCCCAGTACATATCAAGTCCTGAAAAACTTGAACTTACAGGATGCTCTGAATTTCCGTTTTCGGCGGTAACTCCAATCCATAGCGGATAACGCACAATCCTGTATTGAATTCCGCCTGACGGCGATCTTGATTGGTATTGAAGCGTTAAGGCGTTGCGATCAAGGGCTAGTTCAGGCCTAATAATTGCCCCGTAAGAAGCGATCATGTCAATAAGCCCCAAATCCTGCTGATGCCTCGCTTCAATGCTGCCGTAAATTGTATCGATGTAAATTCCCTTTACGGCGAATAATGTTTTTCCGCCCTGTTGAATATACCTGTCTATGCGGTAGAGCGCCCATTCATCAAGACCTTCGGCGCCTCCAAGCACAAAAAGCGCCGGCATATTATCGGGAATCTCTTCGCCGGGTGAAAGCAGGCGCACTCTGTAACCGGCTTGTGAAAGAGTATTTTCCAGGTAACTAAAATCATCTTTCCATTGCCTGAAACTGTCGCCGACAATTACCCCAAGCCAGCGTTCGCTCTCTGTAACCATCGAACGGATTCTGGAAGTAAGATCGTATTCAAGCGTATCCGTGGAAATTACCCAGGGAAGCACTTCCATTTTATCTAGGTATTCGATCACAATACCTGAATAAACGGTAACAAGACTTGCCTGATCCTGCTCCACTGTCTGCACCTGCCTCGGCTGAAGTCCGAGTTCTTCGACTATCGCAATACCGGCTTTCATGGGATCGCGCACAGACAGGCGGATTCTTCCCCTTGAATAAGCCGCGTATTCCCTTAAAGTATCTTCGATTTCTCCGGGAGCCGGAACTACAGTCTTTAATTTTCCCGAAAGATAATAGGTGATATTGACGGGATCGGGAAGCTCTTTGTACAAGTTACGCGAAACGCTTGAAATTGTATACGCTTTATTTTTGGTTAAATCGAGGCGGAACCACAGTCTGCCGCAAACCATCAGCGCTAAAATAAAAGCAATTATCGATAACGATGTAATTATTAATGTTTGTCTCTTTGTCATTTTTTTACCCCTATTTCCATTTCCTGAAAAGGATTACCCGCGTGTTAATAAACAGGAATAAAGCGGTGCTTAAAATAAAGAACGCAAGATCTCTTGAATCGATCAAGCCTTTGGAAAAACTTTCAAAATGGAAGGCGAGAGAAAAGAAATTGATTCCCTGCGCGAGCCACTGAGGCAGATTTAAAGAAAAAACAAGCTGGTTTACAAGCATCACCGCCATTAAAACCACCGCGCTGCCCAGAAAAGCGCCGCCCTGATTTTTGGAAAGGCAGGATAACAATAACCCAAGCGCCGTCCCGCTCGCGCCTAAAAGGAAAGCTCCAAGGTATTCGCAGAAAATAGTTCCCGCGTCAAAACTTCCAAGACCTAAAAGACTTAAAGGAAGGGGAAGCGTTAACAAAAGAACCATGGTTAACATTCCAAGAGCGGAGAAAAATTTCCCAAGCACAAGATCCCATTCCGAGAAAGGCATTGTAAGCAGAAGCTCAACTGTTCCTGTTTTTCGCTCTTCCGCCCAGCTTTTCATGGTGATCACGGGAATGACAAAAATGTACACGATTGGGAACGCCGCGAAATATGGGCGCAGGCTTGCCTGATCCACCGAAAAATAACGCTGGAAATAAAAAAGCCACACCGAGCAGAATAAAAGAAAGAAAACCGCGGCTCCGTAAAATGCCGGAGCGTTTAAATACTGATAAAGTTCTTTTCGCGCCAGAGTAAGGGCGCGATACGGAATATATTTTTTCATTTGCTGCGCTCCTCGCTTGTAAGTTTAACAAAGATATCCTCAATGCTGATTTTTTTTCTGTTCATGCCCAGTATTTTTAAATTTTGCGTAACAGCCCAGTCAAAGATGCGCTCCCCCGCGTTTGAATCTTCCGATTCCGAAGGAATAAAAAAGCTTGCGTTTACAATGCCGCCCGCGGCGGATTCTACCGCCGTATTGGAAACAGCGCCAAGCACGGATAATTTATCTTTTACCAAATCCGCGCCGTTATCGCCGTAATATTTTAAAACCAGCTCCCATGTGTCGCCGCCTTTCATTGAGCCTGCGATTTCTTCGGGAGTTCCCTGCGCGGCAATGCGTCCGTCGTGGATGATCAGCACCTGAGAGCAAATTGCTTCAACTTCCTGCAGAATGTGGGTGGAAAGGATAACGGTTTTTCGCTTGCCGAGTTCTTTTATAAGAGAGCGGATTTCTATAATCTGGTTTGGATCTAACCCTGTGGTCGGCTCGTCAAGAATCAAAATAGGCGGATCGTGTAAAATCGCCTGCGCAAGTCCGGCTCTTTGACGGTAACCTTTGGAAAGCGTTTCGATCCTGCGGCTCCTGTAGCCCAAAAGACCGCACGCTTCAAGACTCGCGTTGATTGCCTGCGCGCGTTCGCTCTTTGGAACAAAACGCGCTTCTGCCGCGAACGCAAGGTACTCATCTACGGTGAGATCTCCGTAGAGGGGAACATTCTCCGGCAGGTAGCCTATCCGTTTTTTTATTTCCAAAGGCTGCTCATCCACCGGGATGCCGTCTACAAGCGCCGTTCCGCTTGACTGAAAATGAAATCCCGTGAGGATTTTCATTACCGTTGTTTTGCCCGCGCCGTTCGGTCCGAGAAAACCCAAAACCTCTTTGTCTCCTACAGAAAACGAAACGTCCGTAACCGCCTGCACGTTTCCGTATTGTTTCGACAGGTTCTTTACTTCGATTTTTGCTGTCATGCGGGTAAATTTATCAATTTTAGTCATTAAATTCAATGGGGAAGATCATGCGGTCTTTTGTTAAAACGGTTTCGGTAAAAACAGCCTGGGCTTCTTTTAATAACTGCTTCAATTCGTATTCGGTATAGCGCGGGCTGTAGTGAATAAGAGCGAGTTTTTTTACCCCCTGCGAAGAAGCGGCTATTCCGGCGGCTTCGGCGGCAGTCATATGTTTTTTGCCGTGAGCGTCCTCTGCCAACTCCTGCGAAAACATTCCCTCGCAAATAAAAAGGTCGGAGCCGATAACATGGGTCGAGATTTCGGGCAGCGCCAGAGAATCAGTCACAAACGAAAATTTTCTCCCCTGCCGCGCGCTCCCCATGACTTCATTTGGTTTCACTTCCCTGCCGTCTGCGGTTTTTATAACTTCGCCTTTCTGCAATTTGCCCCACAGCTTTCCCATGGGGATATTCAGCGCCTGCGCCTTCTCGGGATGAAATTCTCCGGGACGTATATCTTCTTCCATTGTATAACCGTAACATGGCTTGGTATGGGAAAGCGGAAAACATCGCACATGAAAACCATCGCCCCTGTACACAATCCCCGGGGAAGTTATCTCCTGCACGATAATTTCATAGTTGATGTACATATCAAGAACGCGCCTGCTCGACTCGACATATTCCGCAATTTTAGGCGGCCCTATTATATAGAGAGGATCGTCCCTGTCTACCTGAGATGAAAGCATTAAAAGCCCCGGGATGCCTGTAACATGATCGGCGTGCATGTGGCTTATAAAAATAACGGAAATTTTTTTCCAGCGCAGGTTAAGCCGCCTCAGCGACACCTGCGTCCCTTCGCCGCAGTCAAAAAGAAAAAGTTCTCCTTCGCGCCGCAAAAGCACCGATGTTAAATGTCTGTTCGGAAGCGGCATCATTCCGCCGCAGCCGAGTATAAATGCTTCTAAATTCATGATCCGTTTCTTAAGATTGATGTTTTATTAATAAGCATGAATCGGGAGTAATCTTATATTCCTTTATTTCATCGCCGCAGACAACAGCGCAGTTACGTCCGCTGCTTTTTGCGGTATAGAGCGCCTTATCCGCCATATCATACAGAGACTTTGTA
>Ga0209755_10002915_pt1 | contig 22305 bp, 15 predicted proteins | sample TergutCo191P1_FD_187301 | JGI IMG/M metagenome (GOLD analysis project Ga0209755, IMG submission 187301) | Cornitermes sp. P1 segment gut microbial communities from Petit-Saut dam, French Guiana - Co191P1 (SPAdes) (version 2) | ecosystem: Host-associated > Arthropoda: Insects > Digestive system... | reverse complement strand
TTGCATATAATTTTTCCTGTTCCGTTAATATTTTCATAGGAATACATAACCAAACTTTTAATTCTTTTCTTTGTCCTTGTATTTGACAAAAGCATTTATTAGAATCTTTTGTCCATAAACCAATATAGACTTTTGTTGGTTTTTCGATAATCATAATATTTTTTTCAAGTAATTTAATTAAAGATAAATACAATTCCAAACTTTCTATCCATTTTTTATTATTAAAATGATCGTCAATAGAATATCCTTGTTTATCTATTTTTTGATCAGGAATTAAAATTTCTCTAGATTCATTAATTTCTGAGTCAAATTCTACGGTAAATTTTTTAATTGATTCTAATATCTCATTATCACTAAAACTATAACCAATTAATTGTTTCATATTTTCACTAATGATTGTAATTAATTTTTTTGATGGATTTTGAAATAATGATTCTAACGTTTTCTTTATATTTGTTAAAATATATGTTTCTTTTGCATAATTTATTAGAACATCCTTTTTAACATTTTCTTTATTTATTCTAGTTATAGTTTCTTCATCAAGATCATCATTTAAAATAAAATCAAATAGTATTTTTTCTGTATTATGTCCTTCAAGTTTTGAGTAAAATATTTTATATAAAATCCCATTTGTAATAATTAAAAAAGGAACTTGTGAATTTTGGCAATAATTCATTTTTTCATTTATCATTTTTGTGTCATCAAGTGGATTGCTTAATGCTTTTGCCTCAATTAATATTTTCTTTTTATTGTTTATAAAAAATGAATAATCTGGTCTTTTCCCTGTTGAGTCATTATCCTCTGGAACAACTTCATCTGGATTTGAAAAATCCCACCCTAAATGTTCAAAAAAAGGGCGAATTAGCCATTCTTTTGTCTGGGATTCGTTAATATCTTTATTTTTTAAAGATTTTGCTTTTTCAATTATTTTTATTAGTTTATCATCCATAAAGAGTAGCTCCTTTTTAGCAATTTTATAACGATATTATTAAGCCGTCAAGACCATTTCTATCTACTTTATCATACATTTTATTGTTCTTCCTTGTTTTTCCCTTTTAATGCCAATGTCAAATAACGTTCTAAGTATGCGACGTTCCAGCCTACCTTATAAAGCAAACCGCAGGTTTGCGGTGGGCTGGAATGTGGGTGAGAGAAAACCGCACAAAGCGAAGCGACTGCGGTTTTTCGAACCCCGAGGGCGCGAACAGCGCCCGTAGCGCATACTTAAGTGCTGGAAAAACCACTACGAAGCACCTGCCACGGACGGCAGGTGTTAGCATTATGCCTTTCTAATTATTCATTTTTTAATTAAAACCTTAATTCAAATGCTCTTTTTGATCCTCCATTAAATCCTATTTTTTCATAAAATTTATGGGCTTCTATTCTTTTTATCCCACTTTGTAATGTTAATTTATAACAATTATTCTCTTTTGCATATTCTATTGCCATTTCCATTAATTTTTTTCCTATTCCTTTATTCCTATATTTTTCATCTATTATTACATTTTCAATAAATCCTATAGATTTTCCATTATTTGATAAATTTGGTATAATACAAATATATAATGATCCTAATATTTTATTTTCTTCTTCTGCGATAAAATATTTTATATTGTTATTCTCTATATTGTTATCCCATATTTTATTTGCCTCATTTACAGTAAATGAAGAGCCATTACTGTTTCCCAATTGTTTATATAATTCAAGAATACCTGTTAAATCTTTCCTGTTTCCAATTCTAAAATCCATATAATTTTCCTTTTTATAATTTAATATATTAGAATATTAATATTGTCAATATTAAAACAAAGAATAAAGTGAATATGATTTACGCTCTGCATGGAGGTAGAGCGTCCAATAAAACTTGCTGAATAATCTGGTTTTTCTTGCACTTAACTGTACATATACGAATTTAAAAAACCTATAAAAAAGTTAATAAAACGAATTCGTTTATTTATATAAAGTAGATATAAAGCACAATTGTTACGTTTTATATCAAAAACGAGTAATAGATGTATATATTATTAATCCAACCATAACCCATATAAAAAAAATTAAAAACCACCGTTCTATTATATTATTCTCTGTACATCAGCAGAGCAGGCAGACGCACTCAGAAAAACATATCCTATGATAAACTTGCTTTGTACAGTACCGGGCGAGTGTGTACTCGCGGAAAAACATTTCCGCCGCTCCCCGACGTAGAGACCTGACCACTAATAATAGATAAAGAATCAAAACAATAATTGATTTATCAGTTTTAGTGGTCAGGGCTCGGAGGCGGACTCTTCGGCGGAGTTTTTTCGCGGGTTCCGCTCGCACGGTAATGTACAATGAATTGTTTAAATCTTCGGCGAAGTTTTTCAAAGCACGGCTGACTGTCTGATGAATGCATAAATGTTAACATCCTAGCAGCCAGAGGGTTTTGCGTTTTCGCCCTATGTAGGTTATATATTTATATATACTTACTTGCCTGCGCCTTCCACATTTCATTATACTTTCCCTCCAATTTCAGCAATTCTTCATGCGTTCCTTCTTCGATAATTTCGCCTGAGTCCATCATGAAAATTTTGTCCGCGTGTTTTGTTGTTGATAAGCGATGCGAAATAAATACGACGGATCTTTCCTGCGCCGCTATGTTCATTGACTTATTCATTTGATATTCGGCGATTGGGTCTAACGCGCTTGAAGGCTCATCAAGAATGATAAGGTTTGCGGATTTATAAAAAACTCTTGCTGTGGCGAGTTTTTGGCTTTCTCCGCCTGATAGGGCTGTGCCATCTTCGTCGAATTCGCGCGTTAATTGGGTGTAAATACTGTCAGGCATTTCATTCAGGCGGGGTTCAAATCCGCTTAATCTGACGGCGTTATGCAAAACTTCTTTATCCGCCTTCTGTAAATCCATAACGATATTTTCTTCTGCGCTTGCCGCGTATATTTTAAAATCCTGAAAAATTGTTCCGATTAAACTTCGGTATTCTTCAAGATTGAATTCGCGTATGTCGATGCCGTCAAGCGTGATAATTCCTTTTACAGGATCATAAAGACGCATTAAAAGTTTAACAAGCGTTGTCTTCCCCGCTCCGTTGTAACCGACAAGCGCTATTTTATCATGAGGATTTATCGTTAAATTGATATTGTTCAGGATGTAATTTTGCTTGTTTGTATATCTGAACGAAACATTTTCAAAACGAATTGTTTTAATCTCTTTTGGAACGGATAAACCTTTTCCGTCAGAATCGCCGCCATTAACGATTTTATTTTCGTATGCTAAAAAGTTTCTGATCTTATCAATAAAAAGGGCGTTTTCCACTGCCTTAGGCAGAAGTTCCGACAGAACTATCATGCCGCGGCGCATTGACCCCGCGACACCCCATAAAATAAACATCGAGCTGAAAGACATTGTTTTCTGCACAACAGTTTTAAATATCAAATATGACAAATATATACCGTCAAAAATAAAATCATTAAATAAATATTCCGAGAGAAAACTTAAGCCCCATTTTTTCTTTACAACAGTTTTTCTAACTTCAAAAATCTTTTCATTTGTATTATTAAAATCTTCATACAAAGGATCGGATACTTTTTTATTTAATCGAAGCTCTTTTGCGTAATCGTTAAGATAAAACACGCGGTGAATATACGCTCTTCTCTTCACAAAAGGCGTTTCAGTTATTTTTACTTTAAAATCAAGTTTACTTATCATTTTACCGAATACAAATCTTGCGGTAAAAGACACTAATACAAATAAGACAGATATCGGATCATGTAAAAGAAAATAAGTTCCGTAAGCGAATACCAGAACAAGACCCGTGATCGTTTTATCCAGTAAATTAGTTGTGCGCTCAATCGCGTTTTTTGCTTCTGAAACGGAAAGAACAAACTCGTTGTAATAATCAGGATTATCATAACATGAGAGATCAATTGATTTTGCTTTTTTATAGAGCATCAATTTCAATTTTTGTTCCGCTTTTAAAGCAAAAATCGGCATTACATAATTATGAGCAAAAGATGAATACAATCCTGAAAACGCCTGTAAAATTAAAATAAAAACAATAACTTGTAAAACTCTGCTGAAATCATAACCGAATTCGACTGCTTTAAGCGCAAAACCAACTCCGAATGTCCAGAGAAAAAATGACATCCCATGCCACCTTACGGAATCCAGACATGTTAAAATAAAGAATACAGGAGAAGCCGAAAACATATTTTTAATCATAAACCAGTTATGTTTTAATGTTACGCGTAAAGGCATTTTGATTTTTTCATTTTTCTCTGTCATGCCATCGCCTCTTCTTCGTTGTACACGCAGTCAATATCATTATCGCTTGGCTGATAATTTTTTGCCTGCTTCATAAACATATCCGCGTATTGTCCGTTTAACGACATTAATTCGATGTGAGTACCGCGCTCAATAATTTCTCCGTTCTCTAGCATAAACACTTCTTTCGCGTTTTTTACCGAAGACAATCGATGAGAAATAAAAATCATAAAATTGTCTTTACTTTCTTCTAAAATACTTTCAAACAGTTCGTATTCGGCGATCGGGTCGAGAGCGCTTGAAGGCTCGTCAAAAACTTTTATCGGAGCAGGATTCGCGAACGCGCGGGCAACAACAATTTTCTGAAACTCGCCGCCTGAAAGAACCTGCCCTTCTTCATCAAACTCTTTGGTTAATATTGTTTCTATTCCCTTTGGGAGAGAATTAATCTTATCAATCACGCATGATCGCGTTAATGATTTAACAACAATATCATCGGTATTATCGCTTGTTTTACCCATCATTACATTTTCTTTTACGCTTCCTGCAAAAATTTTATAATCCTGAAAAGCGGCGGCGAATAAATCTCTGTACGCTTTTAAATTGTATTCTTTTATATTAATACCGTTGACATATACCTCTCCGTCTGTCGGATCATAAAGACGAAACAATAATTTGATTATTGTCGATTTTCCGGCGCCGTTATGCCCGACCAGCGCGATCGAAGATTTATCTGTCATGTTAAACGAAAGATTTTTAATCACAGGAACTCCGCTTTTGTACTCAAAACTTACATTTCTGAATTCGATGCTTTTAATATCCCGATCGGGAATAATACCGTCATGATCTTCCGCTATAGTTTCTACATGATTCATAAAAGACCGCAGGTTATGTAAAAACATTCCGTTCTTGCCGCATTCCATAAAATTATTAGCGCTGTTTATTAAAGCCCATGACGCTAACCCCATCATGTTTACAAGAATTACAAATTGACTTAATTCAAAAGTTTTTTGCACAAGAGCGCAATACGCGCCGTACAATAGTATTCCTTCAAATATTATCGAATAAGTAAAATAATATTGTCCGAAATTATATATTATATTTCGTCCCTTGTATTTTTTTATTGTCTTAATGCTGTTATCAATAGCAGTGTTATAAGTTTTATGCATCACATTAAAAATATTTGTCAGACGCATTTCTTTTGAATGATCCGCTAAATACATAACCCGGTTTACGTATTCGGTTCTTCTTGTAAACGGCGTATTCTCTTTATAGATACGAAGAAGCAATTTATTATGAATCGTTCCGAAAATATAATTGCCGATAAAAGGAGATAAAACAAAAAATATTAGTTTTTTGTCAATCTGAAACATCGCGTAATAAGTAATCATTGCCGCGGTGAGAGCCGCGAAAATCTCAAACAAAAGCTGAGCTGTGCGCGTTATTTTATCGCCTGCGCCGTCAACCGCCATTGTGTATTTATCGTAAAAAGAACTGTCTTCGTAACAAGAAAGCTCGACATTTTCCGCTTTACGGTAAATATCACTGTATAATTTTGAATATACTTTTACATCATCCAGCGGAACAACAACATTTTTTACATACGCGTCATAAAAAGCGATTAACAGCGTCACGCTGCAGACAATCGCGATATACGTAAATATAGTCATAAAAGGCGTTTCGTTTTGAATAGCGCCCGCGATATATCTCATAAAAAATGTGCTGTAAAACAGCCATATCATATATCCAAAAAACGCGGTCAACGCCGTATGTACAACCCGCCTTCGGGAAATACTCCAAAGCAGTTTTATCGCGAAAATACAGTTTACGGCTGCCTGTTTCAATGTAATGTCTTTTTCTTTCTTCAATTTGAGTCTCCGCGTTAAATCCTTATGTAAAAGAGAATATTATAAATATTATATCAAAATCAAAAAAAGAAAATGAACATTTTTGACCATTTTAACTGCGCCGAAAATGACGCGCAATAATTATTTAGATTTGCCGAGAATCATTCCGCCCGCGAAGACGGTGAGAGGCGCGACAAGAATCAAACCGAAACAACCTACCAAAGTATGCACTATTTCGGAAGATACCCAAACCATGTTGATTACATTCTCAAGAGGAATACCTTGCGCGATAAAAACCATTATCATAGCGGTATACTCGGCGGAATAAGCGAATAAAAGAGTTGTAGACATAGTACCCGCCGCCTGACGAGCGACCGTGTATCCTGATTTCATGAGCTGAAACCTTGTAATAGAAGGCTGCTGGTTCTTGATTTCGTCCATTGCCGCTGAAACATCCATAGCAAGATCCATCATCGCGCCTGACGCTGCAATAAAAATTCCCGCGATAAAAAGATGAGAAAGATTCAAGTGACCATATCCTGTATAAACAAGCGTTTCCGCGAAAGGGCGTACAGCGCCGTGGATTTTAAACCAAATTGTAAAAGTAAAAGATAAAATCGCGGTGAATAAAATTCCGCTCGCTGTTCCTAAAAAAGCGCATAACGCTCGTTTTGAAAGACCTGCTACCAGAAATAATATTAATGCCGAAATAAAAATCGTGACAACCAGCGATATCAATATCGGATCATAACCGCGCAGCATCATTGGATAAAGAACTTTTATAAGCATTGACGCGGATAAAATAAAAGTCAGCAGTATTTTTATTCCCATCCATCCCATTATTATTATTGTTAATACTATAAAAAGAACGCTAAGAATAATTATTTTATCAGTGCGATAATGATCCATAACACGAATCATAGAAACAGAATTATCATTTGCGAGCGTTAATACTGCATAAGCGATATCTCCCTCTGCAAATATTTTATCCATTTCCATTCTGCCGGTCAGATTATTTGCCGTAGAAAAAACAGCGCCTTTTAAACTTCCTGCTTTTCCTATTCCGCGGGAAAGTATTTCAACATCAAGTTTTTGATGTCCGTGTTTTACGGGACCCATTGTTCTTACATACTCATTATCAACATTGATAACGCGTACTCTGCATTTTATAGTATTAGATTGAATCCCCGAATCTTCAAATCCTGTCGGTATCAAAAAAACTAAAACAGTAAAAAGAAAAGAGACGATAATAAATACGATATCCTTTTTGGATTCTTTAAAAGAACCTAAAAAGGATAATCGCGAAATAATTTTTTTTAATATGTCCATATCTTCTGTGATGAAAAATAATTATTGTACTTTAACGCCCATTGCGTTTGCAAGCTTAAAGAAAATTTCAGTATTGTCATAATACCCTCCGAACATTTCCTGTTGTACGCCAAGCGCGAATGTTGCGACAGGAACAGCGGTGTGCGAATAAGATGTCCAGCCTATACCCGCGTTTTGATTCAGAATTTGAGTTAATTTTACTGTTAAAGCTTCATAACTGCCGTGAAATACGCTCCATCCCTCCTGCGGCGCGTTTGTTTGAAGCTCCATTGATCGCCTGAAAGCAAGTTCAATTTGATTTTTCTGAAACTCAGATATATTTAAACTGCCGGGACGTAAATCAATTCCAAAAGATTCTAAAATAGCTGGAAAAAGATCCTCAAACTTTCTTTGAGAAACAGGTACTCTCTCCTTGTACGGTTTTATTACATCACTGTCAAAAGCGACATACGTTTTTGTTTGTTTGGCAATTCTGTCAAAATACATGGAATATCCCATTCCAAGATTCGCTGACACGCCGGGTTGAGCCGGAATTCCAGCTGTACCTGCCCAGCCAAGAGTCATACCTCCTGTTTCATGATCGCCGATTACTATGATAAGAGTTTCTTTTGGATGTTTTTTATAAAACGTCATTGCTTCTTCAATTGCTTTATCAAACGCGATAACATCATGAATAACAGCGCCTGCGTCATTTGCGTGCGCAGCCCAGTCGATCTTTCCGCTTTCTATCATCATGAAAAAACCTTTCGGGTTATCAAGCAGTTCAATTCCTTTTTTTGTAAAATCAATAATTGACAGATCTGTCTGCTGACGATCCAAATCATAATGCATAGCGCCTGAGTCCTGCACTCTTTCTGCAAGAGCGATAATTTTTCCGCTGTTTTTATTCAACGCGTTAAATTCTGCCGGTGTGCGCGTAACGGTGTAACCCAATTTCTTTGCTTCATTTAGATGATTGTCGTTTTGTGCGCTGTTTGACACAATCCATCCGCCTGCGAAGTAATCAAAACCGCTTTCAACAAGCTGCTGCCCCAATCCTACAGGTTCATTCGCGTTGCCCTCGGTATTGTTTCTGTTGGTAATTTTCCCGTAGTAAGCGGCAGGCGTCGCGTGAGTTAAAGTAACAGTTGATACAATGCCGACTTTCATACCCGCATCCTTTGCGTACTCGGCTATTGTTTTGTACGTCGTCTTTCCGTCTCTGGGATCAATATTGATCATGCTGGATAATGTTTTTTTACCCGAAGCAAACGCAGTAGCAGCCGACGCTGAGTCAGTGATTAACGATCCGTAATCATGGGTGTTTGAAAGACCCGCCGCCGGAAATTGAGTAAAGTTTAAACGTGTTAAATCGTAGTTTGTAATATTATTTTTTGTTGATAAATAATATTCCGTAGCTGAAAAATGCGATGTTGACATACCATCGCCGACAAAAACAAAAATATATTTTGCCTGCCCCGATCCGGCTCCTGACTTTCTGCCCGTCGCGTTTTTTTCAGAACAGCCTGATCCTAATAATGTAAATGTAAGCAGCACAAATACGGCAAAAAACATCTTCTTCATAAATATCCTCCTGGTTTTTGAATCCGTTATCCGGAAACATCATTATAAACAATATTAAAAATGAATGTTATAATTTTGTTATTTGATTATTAAATTTTGTTTAATATTTCCGATTTTGGATTTATAAAAAGATTTCATTTGAATATGTCAGAACATCTGAGATATCTGATTATAATAATTTAAATAGCGGACAATAACTCTGCGTCTTTGCGAGAGCTCTTTTCTCAACTAATTAATGAACTTTCGGGCAACCCGGAGTTGAACCGGGGACCTCTTGGTCCCGAACCAAGCGCGCTACCATCTGCGCTACTGCCCGTAAAAAAAAGCCCGTCAACTGGACGAGCTAAGTTGAACTACTCTATAAGTAGATACGAGTATTCTATAAAGAATAGATAAGTTCGTCAAGGGCTCTTTCAATAACAGATCTATTTGAATCAACTTGGAAGATATTTTTAAGGATTTTCATCTGTCGTTTGATTTAACCTATAAAATGTGTTAAAATTGCATTATGAATCAAGAAGTTCAGAATGAAGTAGACAAACTTAAAGAACTCATTATCAATGCAATACCGGTTGAACAAATTTACCTGTTTGGCTCCTATGCATATGGCACGCCTAACAAGGATTCTGACCTTGATTTTTATGTTGTACTTAAAGATGATGTGGAGATGAGAGACCTTGACGCAGGCTTACAGATACGCTTTGCTATTGCGCGAAGCCAGACTATGGCAGTTGATATAGTTGCTAAAAAGAAAAAGGACTTTTTAAACCGTATTTACGATTTTACACTGGAGCAAAAAGTAACCAGAGACGGGATAAGGATATATGGCTAACCAAACAAATACATCCAGAGATTGGAGGCTTCTTGCGGAGGATGATTTATCTGTTGCTGAATATCTAGCTGCCAATATGAGACCAATCCCAACACATCATATAACTTTTCATTGTCAACAGGCAGCGGAAAAATATTTGAAAGGCGCATTAACAATTCTTAGTATAGAACCGCCTTATACCCATGATTTAATATTACTTTATAATCTTTCAGAAAAACATCGTCCTTCTTATGTTAGTATCTTTTCCTCTTGTTCAATAGTCACTCAATTTTCTGTTCAGCCTCGATATGATCGTGGACTTAGCATTTCCGATGATGACATGAATCTTGTTCTTGCTCATACAAAAATTATCAGAGATTTCTTAAAAAAGGAAGTTCCTGAATTATTTAAAGAATAATAAAAAATGCTAACTCCTTATGTAGTAAGGAATTAGCACTAAATGATAATCGGGAGCGACGGGGCTTGAACCCGCGATCTCCGGCTTGACAGGCCAGCATGATAAACCAGCTTCACTACGCCCCCAATGTTCATACAAGTTATCAAAAAATGAAAACTTAGTCAAGCGATATATCGGTTTTTTCGGGTATTTTCATAAAGTTTAAAAATTGATAAGCTGTTTTCATGAAATACTCCGGCGCTTTTATTCCTACACTCAGGGAAGTCCCTGCCGACGCTGTGATCGCAAGCCACAGGCTTATGTTCCGCGCGGGTCTTCTTCGTAAACTTGCTAACGGACTTTTTGCTTATCTTCCGCTTGGATTGCGCTCTTTCCGCAAAGTTGAAAACATCATCCGCGAAGAAATGAATGCTGCCGGCGCTCTTGAATTGAAACCGACAGTTGTCGTTCCGGGTGAGTTATGGAAAGAAACAGGCAGATGGGACGCGATGGGCGAATCTATGCTGCGCGTAAAAAACCGGCTTGAAAATGATTTTGTCGTTTCTCCGACTGCCGAAGAAGCTTTCACATCAATCGTGAGAGACGAACTTTCCAGTTACCGTCAGCTGCCGCTTAACCTTTACCAGATCAACACAAAATACCGCGATGAGATTCGTCCGCGATACGGCGTTATGCGCGGACGCGAATTTGTAATGAAGGATGCGTACTCGTGGCACGCGAACGAAGAAAGCCTCGACGAAACATATCAGGCGATGGGGCAGGCGTACCGCCGCATTTTCAAAAGATGCGGGCTTACTGTCATTCCTGTCAAAGCCGATTCGGGCGCGATGGGCGGCAGCGGCTCTGAAGAATTTATGGTAGAAAGCGATGTCGGCGACAATACTCTCCTCCTCTGCAAAAAATGCGATTACGCCGCCAATGTCGAAAAAGCGTCCTGCACGCCTGATTTTACGGTTGTCAATTCGGCTGATGAAGCGAAAGCCGCCGCGAAAAACATTCCCGCGTTTGAAAAAATCGATACGCCTAACGTAAAAACAATCGAAGAGCTTTGCGCGTTTTTAAAAACCGATTCAAAACAATTTATTAAAACGCTGATCTACCGCGCCGTCAATGCCGAGCTTAATCTTTCTTCCGCTCCGGGATGCGCGAAATTAGAAAGCAAAAAACCCTCGGCAGACGCGCCGGCGGTATACCCTGAAAGCTTTTTCGCGGTTGTAATTCGCGGTGATCTTGATGTGAACGAAGTTAAGCTCGCTTCCGTTTTAAAGGCAAGCGAAGTAACTTTGGCATCGGACGCGGACGTTACGCGATTAACAAACGCTCCCGTCGGTTTTGCCGGTCCTATCGGGTTATCGACTCTTCCGATCATCGCCGACTTTAGCGTTACCGCGATGAATGACGCTGTGACTGGCGCGCTCGCGAAAGACCTTCACTACAAGCACGCGGCGTACGGCAGAGATTTTTCCGCGTGGATGACGGAAGATCTCCGCACTGTAAAAGCAGGCGATAAATGCCCTCTTTGCGGCGGCGAAATGTATACAAAAATGGGAAACGAACTCGGACACATTTTTAAACTCGGTTACAAATACACGCGCGCGATGAACGTCACATATCTTGATGAAAACGGCAAAAGCCAAATGCCGATAATGGGCTGTTACGGCATCGGCGTTGACCGTACGCTTGCTTCGGTTATCGAAGAACACCATGACGACGCGGGAATTATTTGGCCTATATCGATCGCGCCGTATCATGTAATAGTCATACCGATCAAATATGACGGAAAAATGAAAATAACCGCCGATAAACTTTCCGCCGATTTAAAAAAACTCGGCATCGAAGTTTTGTTAGACGATCGCGATGAACGTCCAGGCGTCAAATTCAATGATGCTGACTTAACGGGAATTCCATGGCGCGTTGTAATCGGCGACAAGGGACTCGTGCAGCTGACTCCTCAGGTAGAAGTTAAAAGACGCGGCGAAAAAGAAAACCGCATGATCAGTTTAAATAAAGCCGTGATGGAAATTGTCGGAAAAATCCAGGAAGAACTTGCCGCCCTTAACGGATGAGCGGCAAATACTTTTAATTAAAAGGCAATCTCTAAAAAGTTTTTAGAGATTGCCGCCGTTTAAATTTGTTTTTCGGCTTTGAGTCTCGCAAGATTCTTCTGAGCGATCGCGTACCCGTGAGTGGCGGCGTAATTATACCACTCATACGCTTTTAAAATATTTTTATTTACTCCGATACCGTTTTCGTAACAATGACCCATTTGATTTTGAGCCGCGGCGTAACCGTGTTCCGCTGATTTTTTATACCATTCCAGAGCTTTATCGACGTTTTTTTCTACGCCCTTGCCATGCTCGTAACAATCGCCAAGGTTGTATTGTGAAAAAACATTTCCGTGAAGTGCACCTTTTTTGAACCAGTTGTACGCTTCGTATAAATCTTTTTTTACGCCGTTGCCGTTAGCAAAACAAAAACCAAGATTTCCGTATGCCGGAGAATATCCTTGATCCGCAGCTTTATGGTATAACACAACTGCTTTATCAATATCCGCATCAACTCCGTTGCCGCCCTCATAACACCATCCAAGATTACTGAGAGCCGGCGCGTAATTCTGATCCGCAGCTTTTTGATAAAACTCCACCGCTTTAACATAATTGATGGGAATACCGTTTCCCTTTTCGTAGCAAAATCCAAGATTGCATTGAGCAGGCGCATAGCCTTTTTGCGCTGCCCTTAAAAAATAATCAAACGCCTCTGCGTAATTTTGAAGCATTCCGGAAGCATTGCCCATATTAAACAAAACTTCCGGATCTGTAATTACTTTTTCTCTCTCAGGCTCTTCAACACTGGCATCTTCAATTTGAATCTCTCCCGCCATTTTCCATCTCCTTTATATCTACACATGTAGTATACAGCCATTTAGTAAAATATGCAAATTTGATATTTCGAGTAACAGCTAACCTTTTAATTGAGTCCAAGCGCCTTTTTAAAATTTTCTATCATTTCATCGACCATCGGGCTTGCGTCAATATCGAGAAGCAGCCCTTTCTTGCGGTAAAAATCGATCAAAGGCTGAGTCTGAACGCGGTACACTTCGAGGCGTTTCTGAACGGCTTCAGGTTTATCATCGTCGCGGGTATAAACTTCGCCTCCGCAGTGATCGCAGACATTTTCAACTTTCGGCTTGTTGAATATCGTATGGAAATTGTAACCGCACAAACGGCAGACGCGCCTTCCGCCGAGACGTTCCAAAACTTTTGAATCGGGAATGTCAAAGTTGACGACTTTATCTATCGAAGAAAAAGTCGCAAGCGCTTCGGCTTGCGGAATCGTGCGCGGAAAACCGTCAAGGATAAATCCTTTCTGCACATCATCCTGCGCAAGTCTCTCTTTTACAAGAGCGATTGTTGTTTCATCATCAACGAGCTTTCCAGCGTCAATGATTACCTTTACCTTAACACCAAGCGGACTCTGCGCCGCGATTGCCGCGCGGAAAATCGAGCCTGTGCTGATCTGCGGGATTGAGAGAATCTCAACCGCTTTAACAGCCAACGTACCCTTCCCTGCTCCGGGAGGACCCAAAAAAATCAATTTCATGTTTTACTCCTTCTCAATAATTTGTTTTTGAAGCGATTCTATATTTGACTTCAAACTATCACGAATTTTAATAAGCGAATCCTGCAGCGCGCCGATTTCGTCATTTCTGAATTTTGTTATTTTGACATTAAAATCATTATTAGCAAGAGCATCAGAGACAAACATAATATTTGTTAGCGGCATCGTAATTGTTCTATACGCAGTAAAAAGCGTCACTGTTGTAACGCAGATAAACATCACAATGGTAAAAATTACTAACCTCATAGTAAATAAATTAGTCGAAGAAAAAATAGCCGCAGACGGAATTACGGAAACAAGAGTCCATTCGGTCTGCGGAATGGCGGAAGAATAAATCAGCTGATTTTTGTCAATTTTAATAAATTCAGTTTCGTTTAACACAGACTGCCTGTACATTTCAATATTTTTTTCGGTGAAAAAATCTTTCTTTAATACTACTCCGATGTCTTCATGCGCGATAAAAAGACCGTCCGCATTGATGATATAAATTTCCTGATTTGAATCGCTCTTCACCGAATTGATAATTCCCCAGAGACTATTGACCGTTACATCGGCGGCAATAACTCCGATATCCGAGCTGCCGTTAAAAACTGCTTTGGAAAATGTAACGACAATATCGCCTGTATCGGCATCAACATAAGGCTGTGAATACGCGGTATCTCCTTCAGCTTTTTTCGCGTCCGTAAACCACCGGCGGTTTGTATTATCCCAATCATTATCGGGAATCCAGCCGCTGCCGAAAACGGCAAAGCCTCCCGTTTGATTCCACATCCTGTTATTAGTAAAATAAATATCAAGAATATCAGGCAGTTCTTTTGTTAAATCATTAAAAAACAACATCATCTCTTCTGCTGAAACATTCGACTGTCTGAACAAATAAGCAATTCCGGCAGCGGCATGGCTTAACGCCTGCTCATGTTCTTTTATACCGGATACAATTAATTCTTTTGAGTATGCCACATTATTCTTTGTATTTGTCTCGGTAAGATTGATTACAATAGACCTCAGATAAATAAAGAAAATCAAGGATAAAATCAGTTTTATAAATAGAATCATAAGCAAAGTAATTGTTGTAAAAGATTTCGCAAATGAAGTGTTCCAGCGCCTTTTCATGTAATCCTCAAGGATATTTTATAACGGAATTCCTTAACTGTCAAAAAGAAAAACCATGTTTTTTTGTTAACAGAAACACTATTGCCTTCTTTCCGGAAAGCAGAATTGGGATGGCTGCTTCTATATTAAATTTACCGGATGCGGCTTTTTGAAATTTCTCGTCGTTCGCATACAGTACAACAGCCCTGCCATTGTCTTTTAGAAGCTTGTAAAACACATCAAACATTTTTTCGGGAAAGCCGCTGTCTGTTTCCTTGAAATGCCCCCATGGCGGATCTGTTACTATCGCGTCCGCGCCTGACCATTTGCCTGCCGGAAATAAATTGTTATTTAATTTTTTTTCCGCGGGCAGCGAAAGCAAGTTAACAAAATCATCTTGAAAAAAAACAAACTCACCCGCTTTTCGTTTTTTAAACTTTTCCTTGGTAAAAGCAGCCGCTTCATTATTATTATCACAGGCGATAAATTTTGTTATGTGAAAATATTTCATCGCGGCTTCGGGGATCGAGCCGTAACCGCAGAACGGATCGAGAACAGTATCGCTGTGGGAAAGACGCGCAAGACGGCAAAGCGTCCACGCAAGAGGCGGAGGCAATTCCCCCTTATGCAGAGTTTTATCCCACGAAGATCGCAGAGTTAATCTCTTCATAAAAACAGAAAAGCTTTTTTCGTTTTCTTCTTTGCGGTACAAAAACCAAAACTCAGTGTCCGGCAGACTTCGATTTACTTTTAATCCCGATATATTTGAAATAACTTTTTCAGCTTCTGTCCTCAATTGAGGTTCAATCGCAGCCGGTGTGTTTTCATTGGAAATAACAATTCTAAAGGTTCGAATATTCTTACTGTTTTTTTTAATTACGTTTTCGTTTAAATTTATATTCTTGTTAATAAATTGTTTAATACAATTTTCTAAATGAAATTCTTCCAATACGCTTATTACCGCGAAAATATTATTAAAACAAAAAAAGTTTAACTTATCGTAATCTGTCTCAGTTTCAAAAAGAACAGCGCCGTCAAGTAATTTGTGAATCACAACATCAGAAAGCCGCTCATGAATTACATCTGAAACAATATTTCGAAGCCCCGGAATAAACGTAGCAAAAAATAATTTCACTGTTATCTGCTATCTGTTTAAGAGCATCCCGTTGTGCTGCCGCAGGTATCGCATTTCATGCAGGTTCCGTTTCTTACAAGAGTGAAAGAACCGCAGTTAGAACAGGGATCGCCTTCGTAACCTTTAATGCGCGCTTCAACAATTTTTATCACTTCGCTTTCCTGAGGAAAATTTCTGCTTATCGCGAATTCATCATCATCTTCGTTATCGAAGACCGCGATCTGCGGATCAAGAGAATGATAACCGGAAGCGGAGACGGAAGCTCCGCGCGGAGACTCGCCTAAAGCCGCTTTTGTTACGCTGCCGCCGTCCGATCCCTGACGCGGAGTACGCGCACCGCCGTCAGGATTACCTTGTCTAACAATTTTTCCGCTCTGCGAAGGAGGAGGCGCGAGCGGAACAGAAGCGTTTGGTCTGAAACTTGCGCTGTTCTTATCGCGCGTTTTAGGATTTGTTACATCCGCTTCGCTCTTTGTTGTCGTAGCGACAAGGTCTTCGGGTTTTACCTGTCCCAAATCGCTGCGTTTTAAATAACTGATCGCAAGGTCGCGGAAAATATAATCGATAACGCTTGTCGCCATTTTTACGTAATCGTGATCGCGCACAATTCCGTTCGGTTCAAACCTGCTGAAAATAAACGCGTCGACATATTCTTCTAACGGAACGCCGTATTGAAGCCCCAATGAAACTGTGATCGCGAAAGTGTTTAAGAGGCTTCTGAAAGCTGAACCTTCTTTCTGCATATCAAGAAAAATCTCTCCGAGACTTCCGTCTTCGTATTCGCCTGTCCTGATAAAAATTGAGTGTCCGCCGATTTTCGCTTTTTGCGTATAACCCATTCTGCGGTTCGGCATCGGTTTTCGAAGCCCTCTCGTGCCGGAAGATTTTCTCGGATCGGGCGCGACAGGAGAAAGTTCCAATCCTCTTTCAACTTTGAGAATAGTGTCGGCTAACGGATCGGTGCCGGGAGCGAAAGTATTTAAAGGCTGAGAAAGTTTCGAGCCGTCACGGTAGAGCGCAACCGCTTTCAAACCGTTTTTCCACGAGAGCATATACGCGCCTTTGACATCATCGTAGTTCGCGGAGTTCGGCATATTTATCGTTTTGGAAATCGCGCCGGAAATAAACGGCTGAACAGCGGACATCATGCCGATATGCGCTGTCCATGAAATCGATCGTTTTCCTTTTTTTCCTGAAGGAGCGGCGGTATCAAAAACAGCGTAATGTTCTTTTTTAAGATCGGGCGCGCCTTCAAGCCCCATTGTCCCGCAGGTGTACAATTCAGCGTCATTGATATCCTGAGATGAAAAACCAATATGTTTAAGAAGATTAAATCCGGGAAGCGACCATGTTGACTCCGGAACTTTTAAATCATTTTCTATAAAAGATCTTCCCAATATATACGGATTAAAAACAGCTTCAATATTGATAGCTGTTTTTACGGCTTCTTCGGCTTTCGCGATTACTTCGGGAGTAAAACCTTTTATTTTAAGCGTTTCATGATTAATCGCGGGGGCGTGGTTAAATGTTTTTCTTCCGGTAGCGTACGCGATAATTTCTTCGATTGACTGCGGCGAATAGCCGAGAGTTTCCAAAGCGGGAGGCACGGATTGATTTATAATTTTAAAATAACCTCCGCCCGCAAGTTTTTTGAATTTAACAAGGGCGAAGTCAGGTTCAATTCCCGTCGTGTCGCAGTCCATCAAAAGACCGATTGTTCCTGTGGGCGCGATTGCTGTCACCTGCGCATTTCTGAATCCGTGAGCGGTTCCCGTCTCAAGCGCTTTATCCCACGAAGCTTTCGCGGCGTCAAGAAGATACGCGGGGCAATACAGCGGATCGATTCCTTTTGGAATGGTGTGAAGCGCTTCATATTCGTTCGCGCCTAAATTGTAAACAGCTCTTCTGTGATTGCGAATAACGCGAAGCATGTTATCTGAATTATCACCGTAACGTTCAAATGACCCGAACTCTTTCGCCATAAGAGCCGACTGCGCGTACGCCTCTCCCGAAAGAATCGCGGAAAGAGCGCCCGCGACAGAACGTCCTTCTTCCGAATCATAGGCAAGCCCCATGATCATAAGAAGCGTTCCCAAATTGGCGTAACCTAAACCGAGAGTGCGGTATTGATAGGAAAGATTCGCGATATTAGGAGAAGGAAACTGTGCCATTACTACGGAGATTTCAAGAATCGTTGTCCAGATATCGATCGCGTGAACGTAACCCTCTATATTAAAAGTTTTATTTTCTTTGTCATAAAGAGAAACAAGATTTAACGAAGCAAGATTGCACGCGGTATCATCAAGGAACATATATTCCGAACACGGATTCGAAGCGCGTATCTCGCCGCCCGCAGGGCAGGTGTGCCAGTCATTAATTGTTGTGTGATACTGAAGACCGGGATCGGCGCACTGCCAGCTCGTCTTCGCTATGTCTGTCCAGAGTTTTCTCGCCTTTACAGTTTTAACGGTTTCTTTGTTCGTGCGGCTTTTTAATTCCCAGTCGGTGTCACCTAACACCGCTTTCATAAAATCGTCAGTCAGGCGCAGGCTGTTGTTGGAGCTCTGTCCCGAAACAGTGTTGTAAGCCTCATCATCCCACGCCGTTGAATACTGCGAAACATCAACATCTTCATCGCCCTGCTCAATGCGGCGAAGCTGCTGATACAAGAAAGACGGAGGAATCTTGTCACCTAACGCAGAGCGCAGAACAGCCGCTAAGTCATGATTTTTTTCCGCGTTATATTTGTCTTCCTCCGGTCCGCGGAAACTTGAAAGAGCGCGTTTTATCGCGTCAATATGTTTCTTTAATATAGAAGAGCCTGTCACCATCGAAGCGACTTTAAACTCCTCTCCCGCTTTCCAGCCGATATATTTTTCAACGTCAGGATGATCGATATCGAGAGTTACCATCTTGGCGGCGCGGCGCGTTGTACCCCCCGATTTGATTGCGGACGCCGAACGGTCGCTCACTTTTAAAAACGATAATAACCCTGAGGAAACGCCGCCACCCGAAAGATTCTCGTTCACTCCGCGGATTCGCGAAAAGTTTGATCCTGTGCCGGAGCCGTACTTGAAAAGCCGCGCCTCGCGGGTCATCAAGTCCATGATGCCGCCTTCGTTCACAAGATCATCATCAATAGAAAGAATAAAACAAGCATGAGGCTGAGGGCGCTTATACGCGCTGTCGGATTTTACGACGCATTTTTTTTCTGGATCGAAATAATAGTGACCCTGCGCCGGACCGTCGATTCCGTAGACCGAGTACAAACCCGTGTTAAACCACTGGGGGCTGTTGGGAGCGGCAAACTGGTGGGCAAGCATGTAACAGGTTTCATCGTAAAAAGCGCTTTCGTCCTCTTCGGTATCGAAATAGTTGTTCTTTTTACCCCACTCAAGCCATGTGTAAGCAAGCCGATGAAAAACCTGGCGCACATCGTGCTCGGAGCCGTCCTCGGGAAGATTGTTGCCCGGATCTTCGGCTCTTCTGTCACTGGAAGCCTGCCCGTTTTTAGGAGCCCATTTCTTCCATTCATATATTCGGTTTTTAGGAACGCCCGCCTTGCGAAAATACTTCTGCGCGATGATATCTGAAGCGATCTGACTCCAGAACGACGGCACAATGACTGTGTCTTCTGAAAATATTGCCTTCCCGTTCGGGTTGCGGATTTCGCTTTTTCGCTTCTCCCAGACAATATCGAAATACGGACCGTTTTCTCGGTCAGTAAAAAACCGGTTAACTTTCATTCCCAAACCCTTTTTTTAGTGATATACCACATATATAGCGGTGTCCATAAAAGATACACCATATGTTGTGTTACTGCAAGGGGGATTTATTTTTTTTTACCGTAAACCACACTAACACAACGAAAATTAATTCTAAATTTCTTTGTTCGTGTTTGTTTATGTGGTTGGTGGTAAGAATTTATAAATTTAGCACGATGCGCGAGTTAATCTGTCGTTTATAGCCTCACCGAGCCCGTCAGGCGGGGCAAATTGAGCGAAAATTCTCTCATAATTGCCGGAATCCAGTTCATGGAGGGTTTCAAACAGCTTTGATGCTGCTTCCAGAGCGTTTCCTGCCCCTGAAAGCACCCTAACAGCAGCCTTCTCGGTATGTTTTTGCGCTTTAAGCCATTCATTCGCGGTAAAATCATCAAAAAAGAGAAAAGCACATCCTGTTTTGTACGGCTGTTTGATGATTTTTTCCCTATCCACGACAAAAAGCGGCGTTTTCGGCGCATAATGGCTCTTCAATTGCCCGGGAGATACTTGTGGGTTAGGGACTAGGGACTGGGGACTGGGGAGTGGAGTTTGTTGATCGCTCTCTGAACCGAAGGTTTGAGTTTTCTGTTGGGGACAGAGCTTAAATCCAATCACTTTTTCAATCGCTTCCTTCGGAGTCCCGCCGGGTCGTAAAATCCGTATATCATCATTTGAAATATCCAGCACTGTTGATTCAAGCCCGATCCGTGCCGGACCTCCGTCGAGAATCATGTCGACCTTATCGCCGAGTTTATCGCGCACATGCTCAGCTCTTGTCGGGCTGAGACTCCCGAACGGGTTCGCGCTCGGAGCCGCGACCGCTCCGCCTGCGAGGGATATCAATTTTTGAGCAACATCATGATCCGGAAAGCGGATTGCCGCCGTCGGAAGCCCTGCCGTCGCGATACCGGGTATCTTTTCATTTTTTGGGAGTACGATGGAGAGAGGACCGGGCATCAGGTTTTCAGCCAGCAGGAAGAGTTTCTTCCGCGCATCGGCGCTTAAGAGGGACAGAGCCGCGACACTTTCCAAAGTTTCGATCGCGGCAATGTGGATGATAAGCGGATCAAAGCGGGGACGCCCTTTCGCCTCAAAAACTTTCGCAAGCGCCTTAGCGTCGTACGCGTTCGCTCCAAGACCGTAAACCGTCTCTGTCGGGAACGCGACAAGCCCTCCGCCGGAAATAATTCCTGCCGCTTTTACTATCGATTCATCGTTTGCGGGCAGATAGATCATTATGAATCATTTTTGTAACGCAATCTCCTGCCCGGCTTCAATTATCAGCCTGTTAGGAGCGTCAAAACTTTCGGCTATTTCTCTGTCGAATAAGACGCCGGGTTTTGTGTGAATCGGAACATTGTTTTTAGCGCCGATAATTACAGCGCACTCTGCCGCTTCAATCGCGTCCATGTTGTAGACGCCGTCGCAGGGAAGAAGAGCGTAATCCAATTCAAGCGCCGCGAATGTTTCCATTTGTTCAGTTTTGGATGTGTCGCCTGCAAAATACAGTTTGATGCCGTCAATCGTAACTAAAAAACCGACGCACTCCGCCGGATTGTGATTTACGTTTTCCGCCCAGACAGCTTCAATTTTTATTCCGTTAATCTCAAATGAATTGTGCTGTTCGCCTTCCAGCGCTTCAACATTTGAAATTAAACGGCAATTTTCTTTTTGCGTAACAAGCTGAATCTGATTATGATCGCCGTGCTGATGAGTTACAAGAATTATGTCGGCAGGCACATCGTATCCTTCACCTGCGTACGGATCGATGTAGATCACTGTCCCGTCCTGAGCCGTAAGCCTGAAACTTGCGTGTCCCTGATATAAAAGTTTTGTCTCTTTTGCGCCGCCGCACCCGATAACCGCCATAACAGTTAAAATACACCCTAATAAAATAAAAGTTTTCTTCATGTTAACCTCCAAATAAATTAAATTTTTTCTTTATCTTGATTTTCAAGCCGCTTAAAATAAAATTTCCCATTATAATTATTTTTTTTCTGTTCCCTCCCATACTGACATTATCCGCGATTGATACGTCGGAAAGAATTGTTAACGCGTTATTTACAACATCAACATTTTCAGGCACATTCATTGTAACATTTCCCAATATAGCTGAAAAATTCAAAACGGTTTCATCATTGATTAAATCTTCGGCATTAATAATTATTTTATGATCTGATAATATATTAACATAATTGCCGCTTTTAATAACGCCTGAATTTTTTTTTGAAGTTAAAAAAGCCATATGTTCTTTTTGAGCGTCCGCATATGTTTTCTTTTCTTCATAATAAGAAGTTTTACTATCATTATTTGTTTTTTCTTCTGTTTGATATCTGTCTACAATTTGTTCAAGAATGGTAAGTTCTTTTTCGGTTTCTATTTCCTGGCTGTATTTTATCAGACGTTCGTATTCTTCTATTGAGATGCGGGATAATGAGTATTGTGTCGATAATTTATCGGTAATTTT
>Ga0209755_10002914_pt1 | contig 22349 bp, 24 predicted proteins | sample TergutCo191P1_FD_187301 | JGI IMG/M metagenome (GOLD analysis project Ga0209755, IMG submission 187301) | Cornitermes sp. P1 segment gut microbial communities from Petit-Saut dam, French Guiana - Co191P1 (SPAdes) (version 2) | ecosystem: Host-associated > Arthropoda: Insects > Digestive system... | reverse complement strand
CGGCGCAGAATATGTCGTACGGGTCAAGCTGCCGGGGCTTCGTTTTTTTGCGCGCCGATTCCAGCAGGGGACGTATCAGCGCAAACTGTTCCCGCGTTATGTCGCTGGGATATTGGGTTCTCGTTGCATCTTTCATGGTGGTGGGGTTATTTTACACGACCTTGGCGGGATTTGAAAGATGTTAAACAGGCTCTCAGGGGCAAATCCCACAGGGATTAATATACACCGAGACAAATATGATAGGCTCATACTTAGATTTGATTTTCGTAAAGGCGAGAACAAGGGCTGCGGGTATTTAGGTAAGAAGTTGGCAGGAATTATGTGGTTGTGTAGGTTGACCTACTAACCAGCGGTTTTTTGTTTATAAATTGCCGAAAAACACTATTAGAGTAATACTCGAAAGTATGACCGATAACAGCGGCGCAACCTCGCGAGCCCAAAAAAACACACTATTTGTTCTGGCAGTAATGACTGTTTCCGGGCCTATCGGCTCGTTTAGATCCAGCCGCCTTCCGTTTATATCGGTTATGATAACCCTTCCGCAAGCATTACGATGCGGATTAAACCCCCCTGCCATGGCGACATAGTATTCCCAGCCACGATCGGGTATAAAAGGAAAACGCCCAGGACGCGCAACCCCCCCTGCCACCGTAACAAAGAACTGCCTGAATGGAATAATAAGCGTGTCGTTATTCTGAATCAGAATCTCGCTACGATAAGAAGCGTCAAAAAGGGCAGGGTTTAGATTTATCGGTATCTCCTCACCACACTGCCGTACAATACGAGCATTTTCGGTATCCGACAACGAAGAAAACCATGCTCTATTTCTACGAACCATGGAAGCAAAGGTTTCACCATAATGAAACTGTACCGTTATTCGGTGTGATGCATAAAGTCGCTCGTTGTGAAAGAACCTAGGTTGGTTATCGATATCCACAGCCCCTTCTACAATCAAAACTGGCCTTAAATCTCCAATCGCAGGAACAATTATCATATCATAGTTTTCCAACACAAAATTGTTCTCCACATCATCCATTGTTAGAAACAATCGATTTCCAGAAGGATCTTCGCTGTTAAGGTGCCGCACAAGCTCTATCCTAGTCGGATCTGAAAGCGGTGTAAAACCACCTCCGTAAAAATCAACCAATTCCTTAAGATTCTCGCCCTCCAACAACAGGTAAGCCCCCGGACGTTCCACCGCGCCTTGAATAGTAACACGCCGGCTAATCTGACTAAACGTAATTGTATCTCCAGGCCGAAGATAAGGGTTTTGGCTCTGGTCACCAAAACGCCAAAACTGGAAAAGGTCAAATACCTGCGTCTGCCCATTGGCAGATCTGACTGTAATATCCCGAGTTGATGCAAATCTAGTCAAATTTCCATCAACCAACGAAGATAATCTTGTCAACGCCCAAGCAGCATGCTCCCCTGCCCTGTGTACTTCACCATCGACAAAAACCCTAAAAACCGCTGGTTGTGTTAACGTCAACTGCGGACCACTCAATGGGATATTATTTGCAACAATGGCTTCGACCCGGGCTCTTACCTGTGCAAATGTTTGCCCTGCCCCATTCACAATTCCTAAATTTACAACCCGAAGGCGATAAGCTGTATCCACCACTATCGTATGCGAAACAACCTCACCATCAAACAAAAAAGTCAGAGTATATACATCACCTGGCGTCACCCTAAAGTTAGGATCAGAACGAGCCAACATGAGAACATCGGAATTGTTGGCTAATCCTACTCCATCCAATGTAAACCCATAAAATCCAGAACCAATCAAAAAGAAAAAAGTCCCCAATAAAAACGCACGTTTATTCATCCTTCCTTCCTTTTCCTTAGTTTTGCCATCGCCACAGGATCATTCCTTATACCAGAGATACCCTCTAAAATAAAAGCCAACAACACCGAAAAAACACCCGCTACAAAAGAAACAATAATACATATCATAGCTCGACTTGGCCCCGATTTTTGATACGGTACTTCTGCAAATTCTAAAATTTGAAGCATCGGTATTTCTGCCGCGACGGTCGCCCTTAAAACCTCATGTTGTACTCTAAGTTGGGTATACACCTGCCTCATTGCTTCTGATTCCATCGTTGCCCTGCTAATATCAGCCATGATAGCCGGGAGATTTCCCCCAACAAGAGGTATAAAGGCAACCGATTGCTCAAGTCTGCGCCTTTCTTCATCAAGCAAAAGAATGTTTTGGAAAACCTCGGCAAGATGCAATTCCAACCTTTCCTGTTCGGCCCTAGTCCTCTCTATACCAAGTTCAATAAAACGGTTTTCCAGATGAAGAACGGTGAGATTGGTAACATCCCGTGCAAAAACAGGATCTATATGGGTAAAACTCACGCTCAAAACACCGTTATTCCCATTGTGTCTTGGACCTAAACCACTTCTAAGCATCCCACGAGTTAATATTACGTATCGTCCATTATATTCATACCGTCCCATAATAGCAAGATCATCTATTACCGAATCAAGCAACGTATTACTTCCTAGCAAAAACAAGGCTAAATCAGCATAGGTTTGACCTCTAACCACCCCATACCCCAATAAAGTTTCACGATTCCCGGCTGGCGCTCTGCCTTCAGTGATAAGCATATAAGCCCTAGAAGTATATACGTTTGGAAGAGGGGATATTTCTGGAGGCAACCTAACCGAAATGACAGAAAATATAACCGCTCCAATCATGCCAGTTACGGTAATAACAATAACCATTATTTTTCGACGCCAAGGTACTGCAAAAAGATCGATGAGGTCTAGTTCATCGTCTTTTTTGTCATTTGCTACATGTTCCAAATTTATGATTTCCACAATATACCCCCTAATTCAAACATTCCACAAAAATATTTTCTAATAATTAAGATAATACAAAGCATAGCACGCCTTCCCTTATCTCACATTCTCTCATCAAGAAAACTACATGTTTCTTTATGAGTGAACTCTGGAACCATATATTAAATAGTTCTATCAACTCCAACCGTGACCACTTACCTTTTTTCAGAAAGAAATTAACAGCATGTGAAAATACCTTCATTTTATGTTCATAAGATATAACCTCATTTTTTATAACACCAATTGTATTAAATCTTTCCATATCAAGCGTTTCCTTGTCTGTGTAGAATTCCTCAATTTTTCTCTCCTGTAGTATCCGCCTTGAAAAAATATACGGGATATTTTCCTTGCCCCTTCAGTTAAACAGGGCATAAGACATAATTCCCCAGCCTCTTGCTGTGTTACAAAGTATCTGCATACATCGCTAGGAAAGGAAAGAGGCTGCTCCTTTTCAATACGCCGATTAAAGCCGTAAAGCAAACTACCGTCCGAAAATGCAGCATTTACAAAGCGGGTCATGGAAACTGGCAAATCTACTGAACGATACATCAAAAACATTTCCATAATACGCTTTGAGGCTCCCATCATATTAACTGGATTTGCCGCCTTATCAGTTGACACACAAAAATATTTTCTTGCCCCCTTTTCTTTCTCAACCTAAAATGTATTTTTCTATTTCAAGTGGAATTGGTGGTAATTTCTTAATCTTTTTCCAAACATTAAAGTCAGGGTCGAACACCACAAAAACAGTAATTATAATTATTCTAAATAATACTAATATTATTTACATACCGATTTTCAAGCAAAGCTTTATACGAATAATAATATTTTTATGAAAATACATTTTATCATCGATTTTCTGTAATATTTCTTCTTCATTTCTAAAAATAACAGAACCTATACCTGTAAGCCCTAGTTTTTCATTATAAATTTTTTGCTTTGTTTCAACAGGATAGGTTTCATAATGTTCCCTAACTGTCGGTCTATACCCTACAATGCTCATTTGTCCTATAAAAATATTAAGCAATTGTGGAAATTCATTTATTTTTGTTCTTCTCAGAAAATTTCCTAAAGGTAACACTCTTGGATCATTGGCACTGGTATATAATCCCCCAGGCAAGTTTGGAGAATCCTTTAGCATTGTCGCAAATTTTAATAACATAAAACTTTTACCGTACCGCCCAACACGCTCTTGTTTGTAAAAAATATAATGCTCGCCAAATACCTTTAGCCCAATAACTATTGGTATCAAAAATGGCAATAAGACTATAATAGCCAGACTGGAAAAAGATATCAAAAAATCGAATCATAAATTTCCTTACTATAGTATACTTCATATTCATCAAGGAATATCGTTTTTTTTCATTGTGTTACATCCAGGCTTTTTTTTATGCTAGTATAAAGATCTAACATACTATTTTTTTTATTATTTTGAATATAATATAGATTACCAAATAATTTTCTAAAAACAGAAACATATTTCATCAGAAAAAACATCAAAGGGTTAAATAGCTTAGTTGTATAAATTCGTCTATTATAACATTCCGCAATATAACAAATTAGCCCTGTTGTATTGGTATATTCGTTATTCTGTGGCAGGAAAATTCCATGCATATTACTATCTATAATGTCACAAAAAAAGACGCATAAATTATCAATATAAATCATACTTCGTTTATTAGGATAATCAGGAAAAAATGGAACTATTTTTGCTAAATCAACAAGTTTCTTAAAATTACCTTTGCTCCCTCTACCATAAACCATTGGGACGCGTATGATGCATACCAAAAAATCATTGTCTGATAGTTTTTGAAGTTCGTATTCCGCTTTAAGTTTACTCTCTCCATAGAAATTATCGGGACTAGGCTTTGTCTTATGTTCTATCGCAGTCTGGTTGTTACCGTAAATTAGAATACTACTTAAATAGATAAACTGTTTAACCCCCTCGCTTTTTGCTTTTTTTGCGACTTCAGCTGCTAAATTACAATTCACTTCATAATAAAGGTTTTTCATTCTTGGATCATACGAAACATGGGCAATACCTACGCAATGAAGAATGGTATCATATTCTTTAAAACTGATTTTCCTCCATGCTTCGTTTCGACTATTCACTTTGCTTATTTCATACTTACCTCTTGTAAACATTTCAAATGAATTTCCAATATAACTTTTTTCACCTACTATTAAAACTCGCCTCATATTTGATTACCGATTTTTTCAATACGCTTAGTTTTTCCTATTAAGGAATATTCCTTCTTATAACCATATAAGTATAATAACAAGACTATAAAAAGAAAGATAAACCTAGAACGATACCTAGTTGCTGCACCAGGATTAAATACTCCAAAAGGATAATGAATAAAACAAATTCCTATAATGATAATGAGATAACTCATCGTTATAATGGGAGAAATACGAGAGAAAAAAAAGCCTCTTATATAAATATATTTTGACAAGTAAAAGAACAAAACTATAATAAACAGGCTCTCTATTCCAGTAACTGCGTGTGCAGGATTTTCTAGCATTTCACCCAACGTAGGCCCAAAAAAAGCAATAAACATCCCCCAAGGAAGATGCCTAAAAAAATCATTCTCCTCCAAAAAAATATTATCCCTAGTTGCTCGTGCTGTAACAGTATCAAAATGTCTGTGCATCATTTCTGCTTGTGCATTTACTATATCTCTTATTATGTATAAAAATAAAGCATTAATAAATAAAAATAAAACAGCTAATTTAAATTGCCCCATGGGTTTATGATTTAAAAACTTGCGGCTAATATATATAAACATTAAACCCTGAAAAATAAACGGCATGAATTGAGGATTAAACAAAAAACATAGGTACAAACCAAGAATATCCATTTTTCTTATTTTATAGTTTCCATTTAAAAAATTAACTATTAAAACAGCAATAATAGCAGAATACACCAAGCCAAATAATTCCTTTGTCCAGACAGATGTCCATATAGAGAAAGTCGGAAGACTTATCATTATCATGAGAAGTCTGTTATTTACATACTTTCTCAATTGCAACTTTTCCACTACCCATCTTATGATAAAAAAAGAAATTAGCATAGCAGGAAAATTAGAAACTATCATATTGTGTCTAAAAAAACCACCTATATTTCCTATAAAAAAATCCATAAAATATGTTGAATTATAAAATATTCTTAATGCAAATGGGACATCTGCCCACAAATACCTTCGTGTATCACCTAGACGTGTAAACCTTTCGAAAACAAAAATAGTAAAAAAAAGATAAAATAAACGAACAAAAAAATAACATAACCAAAAATGGCTAATTTTAGTTACAAAAACCATTTTTATCCTCAAAGCAGTCAGAATAAAATATATTTGAAGATGTTGCCTTTTCCTGCCGAATAAATGCATTATATATTTCCATGTGTTTGTCCACAACATCTGTTATAGAAAAATATTTCTCCGCTAATATTCTGGAATTTTTTCCCATGGATATTCTTGATATTTTATTGTCAATTAAAATTGCCAGCTTACTAGCCAAGAGTTTACTATCTTTTATCGGAATTAAATATCCATTATAATTATCAACAACACAATCTCTACAACCAGGAGAATTTGTTGTAACAATAGGCCTTCCAATTGCACATGCTTCTATAATAGATTTTGGTAACCCTTCACGATAATATGATGGAAAGGCAAAAATATGCGAATGCGCCAACAATTCCCTTATGTCATTACGATGTCCAAGCCATCTTACGTATTGGCCATCATTAATATTTTTTAATTCTGCTTTAGTAAATGATCTAGGATTATCATCAATATCACCACAAAATAGAAATTGCGCTTTCTCATAATAGTTTTCCCTTAAAATTTTTGCTGCATCTACCAACTCCAGCACACCCTTATCCCGCAACATACGCGCAGTAAACAATATTCGCACTATGTCACTATCTGGTTCGGGTATATATTGGTATACAGATAAATCTACACCAGAACCACTTGTTTTCCACGCCCTATTTTCATCAATTATTTTATTATCAATAAATACTTTTCTATCTTCATCATTATGAAAAATAACAGCTATATTTTTTTTGCTATGGACAATTTTGAGTATAAAAATAACAATTTTTTTAAACACACTATTCATAAACATTTCTCACGAGAAAAAAATCCCCAGACCACTCACCGCATTTACAATACTTTTCACGTTTGTTAAACGTGCCATTGCAGTCCCATATAAGGTTAATTTCAACCCCACGTGATGAACTATATCTGGCTTCTGATATTTATATAATGAATATATAAATATCAGAATTTTAAATTCATGGCGCATAGTTTGCATAGATCTAATTCTCGGCAAATTAATAAACCGAAATCCAAGTTTTTCAATCTCACCCCTCTTCCCAGTATCATGCGCTACTATGGTAACTCTAAACCCGTTTTGTTGTGCAGCAAGTGCTATTTCCTTTCTATGGGATAACAAATACCAATCAACATTTACGACAAAAAAAATATCTTTAGGCATAACTATAATATATTTCCTCTAATTCTTTCGCCACTTCTTTTATATCAAAACCCGTATCATTTATAACTTGAAAACAATATTCTCTTTTTTTCTCTAATTTTCCAATAATATAATTCGCCCAATATTTTGCATTTTTCTTCAAAGATATAAAGTGAATTAAATTAGTAATCACCACTTCATCGCTAATGTTATCTGATATGAAACAATTAAGCCCTGCTGCTTGCGCCTCAATCACCGTAACAGGAAGACCTTCATAATGGGAAGGAAACAGAAACGCATCGAACATTTGTAGCAATTGAGGTATATCAGATCTGACCCCCATATAAATAACATTATCTTTAATATTAAAGTACTGTATTTTCTTTTCTATATTATTCTTTAACTCACCATCACCCACTAATACAAGTCTAAACATATTGTTTCTCTTATATAACTCCAAAAAAATTTCTAATAAAAAATTATGGTTTTTCTGATAAGTAAAACGCCCTATGTGACCAATCACAATATTTTCATCAGATAAATTGTACTTTATCCTATACGCCGTTCTAACTTCATCGTTCATTTCATATAGAGATACTTCTATACCATTTTTTATTATTTTAAATGGATTTTTTTTGAAAAGCCAACATCCTGCTATATTTGAGCATGCCAACCGAACATCAGAATACTTTGAAATATTATGCTGCAAAAACATTTTTACAAATGACATTGGGAATTTACCATTTGACGTATTATGAGCATGAGAAATTGTAGTCATCCCGTTTTTCTTTGCTATTTTAAGGTATATGGAAGCCGTACTTCTAATATGCGTATGAAGTATTTTGTATTTTTTTTCTTGTAGTATATTTTCCCATATTGCCTTATACTTATTGTAATTAAATAACTTAAATTTTGGAACTCTTATAATTTTCCCACCAAGCATTCCTATCGCATCATCATAATACCCTTCTGTTTCTGCATGTACAACAAAATCAAATTGAATTTTTGTCCGATCTATATTTTTAAAAATATTCATTAACCATGTTTCTATTCCTCCCGTATTCATGATTCCAACAACATGTAAGATTCTTTCCATGCTTTATTCCTCATTCTTTACAAATTTTCATCTAGATAACGAATTGATATCTGCACATGCTTATCAATTATTTTCTTTATATATTCATAATTTATTTTCTGTTTTAGTTTATTAGATAACTCATTTGTATTATTAATCTTTCTAGTATGCAATTCAAATACATCTAATAAATATTGTAATTTGGTATCATTACGATTATGACGAATGAAAGAAACAAACAATTTATTATATTTTATGGCGAAAACAGTCCCATGAAATGTATCAGTTATAATGTATGATGCTCGTTTAAAATAGGCCAGAACCTCAAAAGGTCCAAGAATAATATTATTATAACACCATGATTGATAACCGAATATACTTATTACATCCAAATCATTTTCATCTGCAAATTTGCGAATAGCAATGATTTCCTCTTTTTTATTAAATCGTTCACTATATGAATATAATAGAATAAATTTACGCTTAGGCAATTGCACTGCTGGTGTATATATATCAAAATCAAACAAAAAAACAGGATCCAAATTTATGATCGCGTCTTTACATGCAAAATATTTGACAAACTGATATGTATTTTCATCCCGTACAGAAAATCGTTTTATATTCCTAAATCCTTTTTCTATATCCTTTGCCAAAGATATTTTTTCAACTCCTGAAATTGCCGTAGATCCACACGAAGCAGCATATGTTATTACATTATCAGTATTAAGCCCATCTCCAAGCAAGCTCTTCGCTCTTCCCCAAGAAGCTCTCTGCAAACAATTAAACACCTCATCACTTCCAATTACTATTGTGCCAAAATAAATATCCCAATGATGTTCATCTGTAAGGTTTAGATATTCACGTTGGTATTTCTTAAACATTCGCAATTGTTTTGCTATATATAAACATCTTTGAATAGATTTAAAAAAATTACCCTTTAATATATATCCTCCAAACTTTCGGATGTAGCAATATAATTTCTCATAAAACAGTATCTCTGGCTTTATGTCAATAAACAAAACATCCACATCTGGGCGTAATTTTTTTATAGTATGCAGTAACGCAAAGGCCTGTAGGAAAGAACCATAATTTGGTACTCTCTGCATTGATAAGATTCCAAGTTTTAAAGGCTCTTGATGTTTTTGCATTTTAGGATTCTTCCTTAAGTACTAATTTTTTGGATATTTTTTTTATCACCATTTTCACTTTTCTACACCCACTGAATAACTTTAATAAAATTAACCAAAACATACTATCACCAAATATTTCAAAATATTTTTTCCTAAAATATTTAAATTTCAATGTATCATCTGTTATCCATTTAATTGCATCTTTTTCTTTCCCTATCCAATAATGATGAATGGACACAGAGTTAGCACTTATATTTGTAATATACGTCACAGGACTCTGAGGTGCAAAATATTCCGCTGGATAAATTGTGAAATCAGAAACCCGTTGTATTTTGCTATCTTTTATATTAAATCCTTTCTCTACAAGAATATCAGTAACACGACGAACAACAGTCTTAAGATTGTACTCTTGTGTTTTATTACTACACAAAAAATACTCTTTCTCATACTGTTCTAATATTTCTTTCACTACCTTCATGCCAGAATTGCAACCGATTCCTAAACCTACCGCAACTCGTCCAGCCATTTCCATTCCCATAAATCCAGTGTCATCCAGAATTGAGCCAAATGGCCTAATCACTTCAACATCAATATCAAAATAAATACCTCCGAATTCATACAATATGTCAAACCTCGCATAGTCACTGACAAAAGCATATTTTCCTGCATTGTATGCTTCTGAAATATATGGTATTTTATGAACATCATATTGATTTTCGTTCCATTCTTTAATTTCATGACTGGGAAAATGTTTTTTCCAGCTTTCTATATACCCTACAGCATAATTAGGCAAGGGATTGTGTCCAAACCAACAGTAATGAATAATTTTAGGTATCATATTATTTCTCAATCACTACATAAAGAATATGGCCTTTCAACAGAGACATATTATAAACTTTTTATGCTCTTCATTAATTTCAGGACACGAATATAAAGAAATCCCATACTTTCAGATATTTTATATAATGGTATTATAATTCTTTTAAAATATATAATTTTATTCTTAAAAGAACAAGGGAGAAAATAATCATTGTAAAAAATATTTATTTCGTTTTTATTCATTTTTTCTTTTTCCCAAATAAACGGCAATAACCCATACTCAAGTAGTCGCCACAAAAATATATCCTTAATACGACCATAAAACAAATTATTACTTACAAGATAATCATATACCCATAACTGACAAGAAATAAAAGGATATTCCCGCCATGATAATTGTTTTAATATTTTCTTCCTTTTTGTTATACCATTTGTTCTATTATCATAAACATAAACGATCGAATTTGTGAAAGCAATTTTTTCCCGTCTAATTTGAACAAAAATTTGCAAATTTACTATTAAGTCTTCTCCTAAGTTCAATTCAGGAATGTATAGACCGTCATAATAAAGTTTGCGTCGATATACCTTTCCACACAACCCGCAATTTGAAGAGGGCAAAAGGATGTACTCCACTGGGTTTAAAGAAACCAACGGAAAAATGTTAATTTTTTCAGTTTTATTATAAGTAAACCTAACCGTCCCACAGACGATATCTGCACCAGTCTCGCATTGCTTTTCGTACAAAGACTGAACAGCATATGGTGGTATTGTGTCATCGCTGTCAACAAATATGAGAAATTCACCCTGTGATATTTTCACACCAGCATCACGCGCATACGCAGTACCTGCGTTTTTTTGGTGAATTACCCTTACTCTTTTATCCTTTGCGGCATATTCATCGCATATAGCGGGACAATTATCAGGCGAACCATCATCGACAAGTATACATTCAAAGTCGATAAAACTTTGCCCCAATATGCTACAAATGCATCTACGTAAATATATCTCTGTCTTATAAACTGGAACAATTATTGAAATTACAGGCATTTTTATTTCCAACTTTACAAAAGATACGTTCAAGATTCCAATGCGGCATTAAATAACTCAATAAATTGTTTTGCACCGTGTTCTCGTGTAAAATATTTTATATAGTTTAGATCTACATCAGACTCAGTATATTTTGTCTTTAACCATTCATCATATTTTGTTTTTATAAAATATTTTATATCATCTTCTGTTTTTGCTGCAACACCAGCATTGGAATTAATAATAATATCTTCCACTGCTCCTTCATCACTCCATATGCAAAGAATAGGGCGTGCAACGGCAAGGTATTCAAAAAATTTTGTGGTCATAATTCCCAGATTTCCCTTGCTTAACAACAGCAACAAAATTGAAGATTCATTGAGTATCTTAGGAACCTCATATCCAGAGACATAGTCAAAACAATCCACAAATTCTGCTATTCGGAAGAACTCCTTTAATTCATTTACGATTTGGTGAGATTTTTTATTAGAATAAAATTGAATGCGACAATTTTCAAAATCAATATCATTATCAATATATAGCTGTTGAATTACAGAAAATAATGGCGATACATCTTGGCCTACTTGCCTCTCTTCAAGCCTACCCGCATAAATTATCCTGAATTTATCCAAGTTATGATTTTTTGAAGGTGCAAATATTGCCGAATCAAACCCATTAAATATACAGTGTGCATTCAGGCCCAATCGCCCCAATGTTTCTACATGCTTATTTGAAACAGTAGTGATAATTTTTGCATGTTTTAATAGTCTATTTCTTTTTAACATGCATTTCTTCTTATATAATTCCATCAGAAAAAAACCTTTCACCGGATATTGTTCATAAATATCTCTCAAATCAGCAATCCACGGAATCCCATTTTTTTTTGATATTTCATAAGCGATATTAAGCGGGAATAAATGACTTGTGGAACATAAAAGTACGTCTATCTTTCTATGACTTAATATTTCCTTTACACAGTTAATCATTTTTCTCCTTAAAATTTGTGAATCTATTTTTCTTTTAATCAAATTTGTTCTACTTTGCTTTGAAACATATAACATTTTACAAGGTATATATCCAGATAAGAAATTAAAATTATTGTTATCAACATCACGCACGGGAGATACAGCTATACCTTTCCAGCCATGCTTGCTTAGATATTTAGATAAATATCCCATCCGCGGTGCAAAACCAGGAGGGAAGGCATCTGCAAGTATCAATACAGTCTTTGCCATATACCTAATATTTTCAGAATATCTTCATAGCTTAAAAATTTTTCCATTTTCAATTGTTATATGTTTAACCACATTACGTAAATCGACAACCAACTTTGCTTTCTCTATAACCTGTGTTGCGTCGAAACAGCTATGATTGGTTGTGAACACAATACAATCTGCATTTGAAATTAACTCATTCGTTAATTCCGAACCTACATAATGATTGCCATGATTATCAATAACCTCAGAAACATATGGATCATGATATAAAACCCTAGCCCCTTTCTTTGCGACCTGCTCCATTACCAATAATGCAGGGCTTTCCCTAGTATCGTTAACATCAGACTTGTATGCAATACCGAGAAACAGAATAGTCGAACCATTCATGGCCTTTTTATGTCGATTCAAAGCAAAAGAAATTTTATTCATCATGCGATGGGGCATTCTGTCATTGATGGCACCTGCGGTATGTATCATAGACAATTCAAAATTATAGTTTCTTGCAATATGCTCAAGATAAAACGGATCAAGGGGGATACAATGCCCGCCAATCCCAGGGCCTGGATAAAAAGCCTGAAACCCATATGGCTTGGTTTTTGCAGCTTCTATAACCTCCCAAATATCAATATCCATCTTGCCAGAAAATAAAGCAAGCTCATTGATAAGTGAAATATTGACAAGCCTATATGTATTTTCAAGTATCTTCACCATTTCGGCTACACGTGGCGAAGACACCATATGCAAGTGCTTTATAGCAAGACCATATAATTCAATGGCAAGCTGCTTTGCCTCCCTGCCAAGGGCACCAATGACCTTTGGCGTATTTTCCGTTTTATAGTCCTTATTCCCAGGGTCAACACGCTCTGGACTATAGCACAACCAGAATCCCTTGCCTTCTTGCAATCCCGATTCACGCTCTATTACTGGTTTCATGAATCCTTCGGTTGTTGTTGGATATGTAGTACTTTCGAGACTGACAAAGGTCCCAGATTTCATATTTTTGCCAATATCAATGCAAGCCTGTTCTATATAACTCATATCTGGTTTTTTGAATTTATCAAGTGGTGTTGGCACACAAATAAGCACCGCAGCACATTCACTTATTCGCGAAAAATCATTTGTTGCAAAAAGTTTTCGGCTTTCCAACACTACTTTCGATAAATCAGCACCCTTTATATCGCCAATATAATTTTCTGCTGTATTTACCGCTTTGGTTTTGTTTTCATCTTTCTCAAAGCCTAAAACCTCAATATCATTTAGCGCAAAGGCAACTGCAAGTGGTAACCCTACATAACCAAGACCTATAACACCAATCTTTACAGTCTTATCATGAATTTTCTGCATGAGCATATCAAAATCAGACATATAATTTCCTTTTCCGTATAGATTAAGATCAAAAATGCAACAAGATTTGCCCTGTGACACTTCATTTTCTTTTAGATTTTAACGGCAAATATCTATATAAAATATTATACCTATTTGCAATATAAATATTTACAATTATTATACTCATAACTACAATAATCTCCATGAATCGTAGCATATTTAATTCAACTACAAATATTAACAAAAGAAGCAGTGCAAAGTTTACAACATATTTTATCAGACCAAACTTGTACCATAGTTTTCTGGAAAACAATGTTGTTACCCAAAAAAAAATCAAAAAAGAAACACATGTTGAAATTGCTGCACCCCATGCGCCATATATTGGTATTAAAATATAATTAAAAATAATATTTATAACAACAGTGAATACAGAAGCAAAAAAATTAAATTTAGTTTTTTTTGAAAACACTATTCCCAACGCCGTGGTTGCTGATACTGCATTCATAATCGGTACAAACAATAAATACATAAATATGCTTGAAGCGTTTCTATATTCATACCCCAAAAATAGCATGATCACATCACGACAAACAATTATCAGTGCGGAACCTGTAACTGTGGCAGCCAACACCGCTACACTTACTTGCTCGAATCTTTTATTATCCTCTCCGTTCTCATACCACTTATATGCTACTGGTGCCCAGGCTGTATTAAATATTATTTGAACTGCCCCAATTAATGAGACAACTTTAAATGCAGCCGCATATAGACCAAGTTCTCCGTACGAACTCCAATTTCTTAAACTAATTTTATCAAACGAATTCAGTACCCAGAATAGCATCGTAGTCGGTACTAATGGAAGTCCAAAATGTAAAAATTTTTTCACAAGATTTATATCAAAATCGACTGGACACAATACCCACATATTTTTTGTAAAAATAACAACAAGTATTGTGTTAATAACATTGGAAACAATATTTGCAAAAATAATAGCCCTGAAACTTCTTTCAAAAAAAAGAAGCAAAGATAAAACACAGATAAAAATGACAAGTTTAGAAATTATTGTTAAAAAAGAATAAAACTTGCCACGTAAATTCATACGAACATACAACATAGCAAATCTTTTTATGAGCATACCTGGCAAAAAAACACAAAGGCCGATAATAATGATCGGCTCATAATTTTCAAAAAGCCAGAATGACAACTGTTTTCGGAAAACAATTATCCCAAGGATAACAATAAAACACATACAAATTGGAACAACCAAAATGTTGAATAACAACTTTTTTCTTTCAATACCAGAATTATAATATCGAGCAAATGTTTGATCCAAACCTAAAAAAATAATAAAACTAAATAACACATATATCAAAGTAAATAGTGCGACTTTCCCAAATTCATCAGGGGAAATCATCCTAGTAACCAACGGTGCTGTAATCAAACTTACAGCGACTCCAACTATAGAGCCTACAGAAAAACTTTGAATCTGTTTTAACAAACTAATATTAGTTTTTTTTAACATATGTTTATGTTTTTATGCCGCAACGCTTTTCTCTGTTTACCAATAAATGCTTCCATAATATAGGCTGTGGGTTTCCAGTTTTCTATATTTGTTATTATTTCCTTATCCAATAAATTTCAATAACCCTTTATTTCTTTCTTTTATCCTTCGTACAGGTATCCCTATATAAACCCCCCATTCCTCTAAATTTTTATTGACCAAGGACATTGCTCCCACAGCTACGCCCTCATTAATTATGACTCTAGGTAACAACATAGAACCTGCACCAACTTGAGAATATTTCTTGATTAATACCTTACCCCCAGTTATATTGGTTTTACTCTTATCAACCATCGGACCTATCAAATAGTCTCCCGAAAAATCATCTGAAGCCGAGAAAATAGTACAGCGAGGAGATAATCCAGTGTAATCCTCCATTTCTATCCCGCATCCACCATAAAGTGCACTATAAGCAGAAATATGTACATAAGAACCTATGGTTATATCACCAGAGAAAAGACAAAAGTCATCTATGCGTAAATTACTGCCCAAAGAAATTTTCTCAGGTGCATAAAGGCTACATTGGCGACTTAATAAAACATTTTTACCATATGTTTTCAACCCTAACTCGGATAATTCTTTTTCTGTATAAAAACCTGTCATTTAATGACCTCGCAAATTCTCTCTACATCCTCTAATTTCAAATCTGCATATATCGGCAGACAAATAACCTCTTCTGCCATTTTTGTGGCATTTGGTAAATTTTGTGCCATACTACTCGGTAAACCCTTATATGGCAGAAACTCGCTTATTAGCGGAAAAAAATACCTCCGTGCATAAATCCCTCTTGATTTCAATTTTTCATAAAGCGAATCTCTACTTATTGCATATTTATTATCAATAAATATTGGAAAATAACCATAGTTATGCTTTACATTTTCAATGTCCTTGAAACAGCGAACTCCTTCAATGTTTGCAAGCATACTTCTGTAGGCATATGCTATTTTTTTCCGTTTTTCGATCTCAATGGCAATATGATTGAGTAAAAGTAAGCCATAAGCAGCACGAATTTCATCCATTTTACCGTTAATTCCAGACATTATTACTTCCGTTTCACTAGTAAATCCAAAATTTTTGAGGTAATCTACCCTTTCTTTTGTCGACTTGTCTCTGCAAATTAATGCCCCTCCCTCAAGAGTATTGAAGGATTTCGTTGCATGGAAACTTAAAGTCGCCATATCACCATACTCTAAAATACTTCTGTTATCTATCTCAACTCCAAAACAATGTGCAGCATCATAAATTATCTTTAAGCCATACTTGTCCGCGATTTCTTGAATTTTACCAACATTACATGGATTTCCATAACAATGAACTGGCATTATTGCTGATGTGTTTGGTGTAATTGCCTGTTCGATTGCTTCAGGCAAAATATTCCCATAGTTATCAACATCAACAAAAACTGGTGCTGCACCCACCCACTGAATTGCGTGGGCAGTCGCAACAAAAGAGTATGGCGTTGTGATAACTTGACCTGTTATTCTCATTGCCTGCAATGCAGTAGTAAGCGGAAAGGTTCCATTTGTAAAAACACTTAAGTGTTTAATTTTTAGATACTCACATAGCGCCCTTTCGAATTTTTGATGATAATTCCCGTTATTCGTCAGAATTTTGCATTGCCAAATGTCCTCCAGATAAGGAATAAATTCAGCAAGAGGTGGTAAAGATGGTTTCGTTACTCTTATCTGTGTATATTCCATGTTTAGCCTAAAGTAACTTTTAATAAAATTTTTATTTTACGCATTTCGATTCACGCAGAACAGCAGTCATTAAAAATTGCAGAAAATTCGTCTATACGTCTTTTATTACTTAATAATAACTCAGTGTTTTTCACGTTGCCTATTTTAGTTACTTGATTCATTTCACAAAAATCATAAAAATTCATTTTATTTATTTCATTAGAGTCATATATTTTTATTTCATTTTCTTGAAAATATTGTGCGGCACTAATGTCAAATTTTATAAATATTTTATTTTCTAATAACAAACTAATAATTACATTGCCCACACCTTGCTGCCTATTTTGATATAGAACCAAAATATCGTTCTGAGCTAAATATTCAGCATACTTATTTGAAGAGAGTATTTTATCAAGATATGAAAATTTATTGCCAAAAATACTCTTTCCTTTATTAATTATGCCTTGTTTCAATTTTACATTTCCATAAGACAAAATTGTTTTTATATGTATATTTTCATCTTTAAATATAGCTAAAACATCTAACATTTCCAATGTTGAATCATCAATGGAATTATTAATTTGGATAACAACTGTATCAGTTTGAGTTCGTCCATTTCTTGATCTTAAGTTAACAAGCTGTTCATAATCAATTGGGGCAATAGCCATACAAGTATCAAAGTACACATGTTTTGAACCATATTTTTGCTTAATCAAATTATTGTCGCATAGGCTACCTACTCCATAAATATTTTTACGAACAAACGTATTCATCTCATCTGTTGGTGCATTGTATAAATCTCCACCCCAAACCAGCCAATAAGAATATTTCAAGAGAGACTGGTTATCGTAAAGCCAATTGATGGCCGATTGATTAAATAATGAATGAAATATTAACTTTTTATTCAAAAAAATATTAGGATTAAGCAAGCGACAAGTAAAAAACCTAAGCACATTATCTCCCCTAGGGAATTTTTGTTTAATATCACCAACATTCCCACGTACCAAAAACAGATTATCCTTGTTAGAAAAATGCTCATTAATGAAATCTATTGTTGCAGCAGTGAATATACTGTGGTGCATAAAATGAACGTTTTTACATTTCATCAGTTTTTTATTGAATTTTCCAAGTCTAAAACAAACAAATTGAGTTATTGGGTGCAAAATTTGATACAAAATAAATTTCAAAATTAGCTTACTAAAGCTCCACCTTATTTTATACATTTCCCACTCCTATTAATGCATATCCCCCCGTGATGACACCACAAAAAATTGTAGCATCTGCACCAACTGGAGTTCCATTTTAAAAATGCTTTACTCATCTTTCCATTCAACAAATGCATATGAATTAACCATATATTGGTAAACACAGGAAAGACCGCAACATACACTATCATCATAAGACCATACTTCATCACAAACATATCATCCTGCATCTTATTTTTAACTTCACTCCATCTCCAAATAATGGCGCGAGAACCCACATTTACGTTTTACCTAATAAACAGCTTTTGCCTATCTTTATCCCTCTTCGCCTCTTCTCTACACTAATTTTATATATATTACTATTTTGAACTAAATTTCAGGACACACTTTTTGGCAGGTCCTCTATTAACCACAATCCCATTGATTTATCTTTATATTTCCCATTTCCTTCTGTACAATTTTCAGCTAAAATATATACTGGCTCAGGAAAATTAAATGGTTTATCCAATAGGTTTATTGGCCTCCATCCTCCTGTTATTATGTCATAATTTACTCTGGTTTTTTCAAATGTTGTTGCCATCAAGTATTTACATCCAGATTTTTTTATGTTGGCTATTGCACAATGAATATCACTATATGATAAGTGTACAAAACAATCTCTTACAAAAATTAAATCCATTGGGGGTAAAACATCTGATATAATATTTAGTGTCACAAATTTTATATTATTAGAACTATATCTTTCAGAATTTTCTGAGATCAATTCCTTTACAATATCCCCTCCAATATAGTCAAAAGCAGATAAGTCAATTTTCTTCATCCAATTAAAATCACCGCATGGAATATCCAATATGCTTCTTATGCCATTCATTCTAAATAAATTCGGTAATTCCATTATAAGATTTTCTGTAGACCTAATTTCAGAACCATATCCAGATGCACTTTCCTGGCTACCCCATTTGTTTTTCACTTTGATCTCTCTAAACACTTGTTCTGTGGTCATTTTTTTATATTTTAATAATTTCATTTTATAAATTAAATTTAACAGAAAAAATGGCATTGCTTTTTTTATTTTTTTTAGGATATTCATTTTTGTATCTCCAAAACATATTTCGCTTTATATGAAAGTCCTTGTATTTTACAAAAACTAGGGCGTGTTCCCACTACGTAAAAGGCACATCATTAACATACAAAAACAGATTATCTTACAGTTTTTGGTGTCAATTTAAGTGAAACCGTGCTAACAAGTCAAAAACGCTTGCGGAAGAGATGAGAACGCCCAATACTACCCTTTTTTTGGGCAACTTTGGATAGTGGGAACACGCCCAACAACACCATATTCATCATCAATCATGGCTATGATTGATAAAGCAAGCATCGAATCCCATTCCAATAATTCATGAAACTTGGTTTCCCCGGTTAATTCATTCGCTTCCGTATTTTCAAATTGATCCGCAAATTTTGACACAAATTCCTGCAAATCCATAAATGCCTCCGTAATACAAAGAACTATTCATTTTCATTACTTTTTAGATTCTATCTTTTTCCCATTCATATCTACTTCCCCATGAACTCGTGCTGGATTACCATACACCAATGCATAAGCGGGTACATCCCCAGTTACCACACTACCTGATCCAACTAGTGCGTATTCCCCGATAGTTACACCACACACAATCGTAGCATTTGCACCAATTGAAGCTCCTTTTTTTACCACCGTCTTTTTATATTCGTTTTTCCGCTCGACAAACGCACGGGGGTTTATCACATTAGTAAACACACAGGAAGGGCCGCAAAATACATCGTCTTCGATGATTACATCGTCATACACAGACACATTATTTTGTATTTTCACCCCATCACCTATAACTGCACGAGAGCCTACATTTACGTTTTGCCCCATGGTACAGTTTTTGCCGATTTTTGCGCCAGACATGATATGGCAAAAATGCCATATCTTTGTCCCTTCGCCTATTTCGGCGTCTTCGTCTACGTAGCTGGATTCATGGACAAAATAATTTTCTTTCATTTTTCGTTGATTTTTCCTATATCCTTTAATGGTCTAAAACTTTTTATCTTTTGAGCCGTACTTATGGAAAAATTTACATCACCTTCGGTTGTTTGGTATTTATGAGGATAACGAACATCATTTGCGAATTTGTTCAAAATTCATATACAATTTTCCCCTTTTGTGAAATTGTCCTTTCAAGTATATTTCTTACTTTTCGGGAATTATAAGTGCTTTCTGTATTAAACAACAAATCAATAAAAAACATTTTTTTGTAACTTAAATCCACCATTATTTTTGTATACAATTCAGAAAAATTGTCCACATTATCAGGTGTCACTACATATATATCGCTTTCTTCCGTAGGTTCACCATATGCATAGGAGCCAAACAAAAATATATACTTTGCCGAAACATATTTGAGTATCGATTCTTTAATATTATCTATTTTTTCTGTAAAATTGACCATGATTAATTATAGTGCAATATACTTTTTTGTCAAGCGAAGTTAGGGCGTGTTCCCACTATCCAAAGTTACCCGAAAAAAGGCAGGTTAGGCGTTCTCTATCTCTTTCGCAAGTGTTTTTGACTTATTGGCACGATTTTCACTTAAATTAACATCAAAAACTGTAAAATAATCAACTTACAGTGTTAATGATGTGCCTTTTACGTAGTGGAAACACGCCCTAATTTAGGAATGAAAATAGTCTGCAAAGCAGTAAAATTATCCCTATTTTCATTTCAGATAAAACCCCTTTACGCTCTCACACACAAAACCAACCTCATCCTCGGTCAAATCCGGAAACATGGGAAGCGCAAGCACCATTCCGCACAGTTTTTCCGATACGGGGAAATCCCCCTTTTTATAACCCAGATGCTCAAAGCATTTCTGCAGATGTAGCGGTATCGGATAATAAACCGTCGTGTCTATTTCCTTCGAAGAAAGATAATCCTTAAGTGCGTCCCTTTCCTCGGCCTGAATACAGAAAACGTAGTTCACTTCTTTGTTACCAGTTTTGATTGATGGCAACCTAACTCTGGCGACATCTTTCAGCATTTCCCGATATTGCGCAGCGTGTCTTGCCCGTTTTTGAATCGCATTGTCAATATGGGACAGCTTTACCCTTAATATCGCCGCCTGTAAAGTATCCAGGCGGGAGTTATAGCCGATATGGTCATGATGATATTTTTTCGACGCACCATGCACGCGGCAGCTTTTCGCTTTCCCGTACAGATCCTCATCGTTGGTAACGATCATCCCACCGTCGCCGTATCCGCCCAGGGTTTTGGTCGGGAAGAACGAGAACACGCCTAAATCGCCGATAAGCCCAGCATATTTGTGTTCGCCCTTGTGCAATGTCGTCATGCCAAAGGCTTCCGCAGCATCTTCCAGAACCGTTAGGCAGTGTTTTTCTGCAAGCTCCATGCATTTTGCCATATCCGCAGTTTGCAGGAAAAGATGCACTGGCAAAATTCCCATGGTTTTATCGGTAATGCGGTTTTCCGCATCCGCCATGTCCATGCAAAAGGTGTCTTCATCAACATCGCAGAATACGGGCACCCCATCAAGTCTGGCTATGCAGGATGCGGACGCAAAGAAGGTAAACGCAGGGGTGACAACCTCGGCGCCATGTTTAAAGCCCAGGATGTCGCTGGCGATTATAAGGGCATCGCTTCCGTTTGCGACGCCGACCGCATACTTTGCGCCCGTATACTCGCAAACCGCTTCCTCAAAGTCCCGCACCTGTTTGCCAAGTATGAACGCACCGGATTCGACGACATCCGTAATGGCCTTGTCGAATTCCGCCTTGTAAAGCTTGTATTCGCGGGTTGCGTCATAAAAGGGCACTTTCATCGATTATGTCCAGCCGCATCGGCGATTCGAATTATTTATTTTCAAGTATATTTTTAATTACTAATTTTTCGTCCACAATCAAACCACTTTGCATGTCTTCAGTAATAAGTGTATCACAT
>Ga0209755_10002912_pt1 | contig 22364 bp, 15 predicted proteins | sample TergutCo191P1_FD_187301 | JGI IMG/M metagenome (GOLD analysis project Ga0209755, IMG submission 187301) | Cornitermes sp. P1 segment gut microbial communities from Petit-Saut dam, French Guiana - Co191P1 (SPAdes) (version 2) | ecosystem: Host-associated > Arthropoda: Insects > Digestive system... | reverse complement strand
TCCGAAAGTTAAAAGCCGGTAACTTAGGCCATTCGGGAACTCTTTCGCAAGGAAAAGCCGGAGCAACAAATCTTGAGGCAGTGTCGATAATGTCCATACACAAGTCAAAAGGCTTAGAGTTTCCTGTAGTATTTCTTGCAAGCACATCTAAGCGGCACAATAATCTGGACTCACAAAAGCCTATTGTCTTTCATAAAGCTTTGGGAGTAGGCAGTGTGTTAATTGATAGAAACAGGCGTATCAAGTATTCAACACTGCAAAGAACCGCAATTGCAAATAAACTCAAGTCCGAAATGCTCTCCGAAGAACTCAGAGTGCTTTACGTGGCAATGACAAGAGCGTGTGAAAAGCTTATTGTGACAGCAACATATGCCGATGCACAAAGCAAAATAGAAAAATTGCAACAAACCATTATAGATAAACCATCACCACAAGAATTATCGCGTATGAGCAGCATTTCTGATTGGCTAGTAGCAGGGCTCAAAGGTATAGATGAGAATATAGCGCAAATAAACTTCATTGAGCCGGAAGATATAACCGCGCAAAAAACCGTGAAATTCACCCCCGGGGCAGAGGAAATACAAACGGAAAAAGAAAGTCCTGAACCGGTGGACTTCGCTTTTGATTATCCGTATGAATCGTCGATAAATGTGCCGTCGAAATTGACGGTAACAGGGTTAAAAAAGTTAGCAGATAAAGAAGCCGAAACTGCATCTTGGGTGAAAGTCAGAGGCAGAGAAAAAGCTTCCTATGCCGCTCCAGAGTTCATCGCCAAAGAAGAAAAAAGAACGGCCGCCGAGATGGGAACATTACTACACCACATAATGCAGTATATAGATTATAAAATATGTTCAAGTGACGACGAAATATCGAAAGCACTGCAATTACTGATTGAATCAGAAGTTATAGACGAAGATGATTTGAAACAAATAGATACAAAGCCCATAGTCCGACTATTTAACTCGGACTTAGGACACAGATTGTCTTCGGCTGAACGTCTAACCCGCGAGTTTAAATTTTCAATTTTAGCACCCGTCAGCGACTACATACCGGAAGTAAATAGCGATGAAAAAATTCTGCTTCAAGGTGTCATTGATTGCTTCTTCGAAGAGGACGGTCAACTGGTGCTTATAGACTTTAAAACAGACAAAGTTACTAAAGCATCAATTGACGCCAAGGCAAAAGAATATGCCCCACAGCTAAACACCTACGCATCTGCCCTAGAGCGAATAACAGGAAAGAAAGTGAAGGAGAAGGTGATTTACTTTTTCGAGTTGGGCGAGGCATACAAAATTGAGTGAAACGCTCGTTTTTAATTGACTTAATTAATGTACTAAATCAATGAGCAAGAAAAAATTCTTGAAATAGACCCAACAATATATTATACTAAGCAACGCTACTAGTTGCAGATTAGTTATCTGACAAAAACCAAATATGTGCCGGTGTGATGGAATGGTAGACGTGATGGATTCAAAATCCATTGGGGGCAACCCCGTGTCGGTTCGAGTCCGACCACCGGTACCACCCAAATGTCAAGCCCCCACTAAAAAAAGTGATAGTGGGGGTTTTGGTTTGCAATTACTAAGTTTTTTCCTTGTTTCTTGTCTTAGTTGGGAAGAAACAAGGAAAAATATTTTTATCTAATCGGTGTTTTCCAAACAACTTCTATACGGTTGCCGGGATAGACATAGACTTTATCAATCAGTGCATCCACGGCTTGTCGTGTAAGTTTATTCGTGTTGAGCGTATCTTGCTTGAAGTTGTCGTTTACAGATATGTTCTCGATACTTTTATGAGATATGCCATGCTTCTGTTTTGTCTGCTCATGCTCAGTGTCTAGCTTTGATTTCTCTGTTCGGTACTCGCTTGCATTGATTTCAGAGAGTATCAGCTTTTCGTATAATACACGTTTAGAGTTCTCAATGCGAGCGATTATCTCAGCACAATCAGCATTGTTGCCTGTTTGTGAGTCTGAGTGTTTAAATGAATCCTGCATATGGCTGTGAATAGTTTGCAATACGGTACTTTCCAACTCATTGCCGTCAACCGAGAGTTTATGGCACTCCAAATCGGGTGCGACAAGCGTGAATACGCATGAGAATCGTTTGTTTTGCGTGTGATTCAATCGCATGGTGTGACCGCAGCATCCGCAGATTGCTTTATTCTTTAGAGGGCTGTCTGAACGTCCGTAGCGTTGATGTGTTGTAACATTCCGCTTTCGTTTTGGTGCTTTCTTTGCAATTGTCTCCTGAATTTTGAAAAACACATCTTTCTCGATTATTGCAGGATGGTGATTGGGGATTTTAACCCATTCGCTTTCAGGCACGGGGACAGTGGTTGTGCTGCCTATGGCTGTGTTCTCAACTTTGCCCGCAACATATGTCCCTATATACTGCTCATCTCTCAACATGCAACAAATTTGGGAAGGAATCCATACATATCCGGTGTTGCTTTTTAATCCTTTATGTGTACTTGGTGAAGGCCTTTTTTCTTTATACAATTGCTTTGCAATATCGGTAATACTCATTCCTTCAAGTGCCAGCTTAAAAATGAGCTTGACAGTAACAGCGGCGGGTTCATCTATTATCATTTTACGTTTTTCATCCAACATATATCCAAACAGACAGTTTTTTCTGACACTTTCACCACGTAGCATTTTTGCGCGTTTAGCAGATTTAATTTTAAGCGACAAATCACGGCTATAATGTTCGTGCAGAAGCGATTTAAGTGCCATGTCAATGCCGCCTGTACCGCCCTCGTAGTCGGTAGAATCAAAACCGTCGCAGACAGAGATAAATCTAACGCGGTACATCGGGAAAACACGTTCCAAATAGTACCCATTTTCAATCATCATCCGTCCGAAACGTGACATATCTTTTACGAGAACACAGTTTATCCTGCCTTGCCTGACAAGCTCCAGAAGTTCCTGTATTGCAGGGCGCTCGAAGTTCGTGCCCGTATGGCCGTTATCGACAAATTCAAGGACTGAGGCATTGTTAATATCCATATCAGCAATGTGCTTATCCAGTAATAGCCGTTGGTTTTCAATACTCATGCTGTCGGACTGCGCTTCATCCATAGATAAACGGATGTACTTTGCAATAATGTAATCACCCTGCATGGCGCACCTCCAGTCCACTGTTTGGGACACGGCGGTTGCCACCGTGCAGCCGTAGATGCTCAGGCACAAAGTAACGTGATGCTGAATACTCGTCCTTGAAGTTGAACAATACGTCGAAACTTTTGTCCGGATGGACATTGACTTTTGCAATAAGTAAGTCAATAATTGCAGCGGTCAGTGCTTCATTGCTTAGAATGTGTGATACAGCATACGCTCCCGCTTGGTCAGCTTGGCTGAAAGATGGGTTGTTACCTTTGCTTATGCTGTTATTCAGAAGGTCAATGGTTTCTTTGCCGAGAGATTCGGATAAATCTTTTAGCGTGGTTTTCTCAGAGCCACCAAGAAATATGCGTGAGTCCATGTTGCCTATTATGGTTTCGGCATTATCTTTGTATATTGCTTTAAGCTGAGATTGCGTCTGCAACACAACACATGCAGATATTTCTCGGCTCCTGATTGTGGCGATTAACTTTTCAAACTTAGGTATCTGTCCGATATTGGGGAATTCATCAAGCAGGAATCTTACATGGATTGGAAGCCTGCCACCATACTTTATATCTGCTTTATCGCAGAGCAGATTGAATAGCTGCGAGTACATAAGCGCAGCGATAAATGAGAATGTATCGTCCGTATCGGATATGATTATGAAAAGTGCTGTTTTCCTGTCTCCGAGCGTATCGAGTTCCATATCATCGTAACTCATTAAATTTCTCAGCTCTGCGATGTCAAAAGGTGCAAGCCTTGCGCCGCAAGATATTAGTATGCTTTTTGCAGTCTTGCCTGCCGCTAATTTGTATTTTTTATACTGCCGTACTGCAAAATGATTCGGCTGCGCTTGGATGCCTTCTTCTGCATTGCCGTACTCCAGTTCTTCAAACATATAGTCTACGGCGTTTTTAAAAGTTTCATCTTCCTCTTAGGCTTTAACCAGAAATGAGTTTTACCAGAACCGGAACTACCGACAATCAGCACATTTTTGTTACGTGCGTTTTTTGGGATTTTCGGTCTTCCGTTGAGTGTCAGGGATTCGGTAGCAGTGAGGATGAGATTGTTGTCCGGTTTCGGGTCTATAAACGGTCGGATGTCTTTTTTATTACCCCAACGTGCCGAGCCGTACTCAATATCCTTGCGCCACTTTTTAGCATTCCTTCTCCTATGCCATACAATTGCGTATATAATGGCTGCACCAATTAGTCCAACTAGAAGGTCGTTTCGGTTTAGTGATGGCATAGGACGGGAAAGTGAGATATTTAGGTTTGATATGCCGTCCATCAATTTTAGGAAAACCTCATTTTCCTTTGATAGCCTGTATGATTCCCCGCATTTGTTGAAAAACCAGAATATGAGCGCATATGGCAAGGTCGCAATTGTGAACTTCTTAGCTTTTGCTGTGTCTATCAAAGCTCAGGCCCTCCCATGCTCCGATTCTTGACCGGTGCCTGTGCTGACTTTGCCAAGTCTTTGAACTTTGCTAGTTTTGAGAGTATTGATGGCTTATGGGATTTCAATTTGAGTATTTTTTTTGTATACTCATCAAATGCCGCTTTGTGTTCATGATAAAGGTGACGGAAACCCACACGCTCATGTCATGCTAACCATGAGAGCGATTGATAAAAATAGTAATTGGATGAATAAATCGACTTCTATCAATGGGCAAAAAGTGCCGACTGTTGATTGGAATGAACAGCATAAAGCTGAGCAGTGGCGTAAAAAATGGGCGGAGTTTGTTAATAAGTATCTTGAAAAATATAACCATGAGCAGCGCATAGACCATAGGAGTTATAAACGTCAGGGCAAAGAGCAAATCCCAACAGTTCATTTAGGGCAAGCGGCTCATCAAATGGAAAAACGTGGAATTCGCACTGAGCGTGGCGATAGAAATAGAAAAATAAATGGGATAAATAACGAATTACGACAACTGAAAGCCCGCTCTCGGAAATTGAAAAATGAATTATATGCATTCCCGATTGAGCATACCGCGCCGTCAATGTCAGATGTTGTTACGTTTTCTAAAGGTATGCAAGAAGCTACCACTCAGTGGCAGAAAATAAAGTACCTCAAAGAGATGGTAGCAACACATAACTTTTTAATTGAGCATAACATTTATGACTTCGCCGCATTTACTGAAAAAGCTGAAAGTATGTATCGTCAGACATATGGACTCGCTGAAGAAGTTAAGGAAGTTGATAGACGGCTCGGAATTTTGGAGAAACATCTTGAAAAGGTTGATACTCTGGAAAGCACAAGGAAGTATTTCAAAAAATATAAGAGTCTTAGCGGGAAAGATAAAATTTCCTATGCTGAAAAATACAAGTCCGAATTGCAGGCATACGAAGAAGCTCGCAAGTATTTTACTAATGTTTTGAATGGAAGAACGGAAATACCTTCTGCGAAGTGGCGAAAAGAGCAGAAATCACTTGTTGCTGAGCGTGTTAATCTCTTAGAGCAATATTATAATCTGCGGGGTGAGATAAAAGGTGCTGAGATGGTTAAACGCAGGATTGTTTTAACTATGGAGCATTTAGGAATTGCAGAAAAATCGCCACATGAAACTTTGAAATCTTCTGTGGATAAAGTTCAGAAAGCTAAACCACAAGAGGAGAAACTTTCAATTCGCGAAAAGCTCGCACAGGCAAAAATAGAAGCTGAGAGGCATAATGCAAAGCGAGATTCTCGCAGTCACAGGTCGCACAAATTGGAACGGTAGGAATAGAAAAACACTAAGATTATTAGTCCGTTCTATCGGACATCGAATGCATTACAATAAAAACAAACCTCAAGTAGCAGACAAGTAAATTAGGCAAAACATCAAAAACAGTCATATTAGGCTTGAGTTAGCCTGCTGCACCCTGAACAAGTTAGCCTGCTGCACCCTGAACATATCTATTGTAAAAAGCATGATAATCTGTTATTATATTTATCGGATTATTAATGAGAATTTGTAGTTTGCGCAAAGTAGGAAATTAGTGTAAACAAAGTAGAAGAGAAAAGCAGGAGATAGTTGTGTGGTGTAAGGATTGCAGTAGAAAAACCAAAGAAAATGCCTGCGAACTCTGCGGAGAAAGTACGGAACATGAAGTGCCGACAGAGGTTTATTGGTGCGATGAGTGCAAGGTGCCAATCATCAGATTTTCTGATGACATAGATAAAAATTTCTGCTCACTCTGCAAGAGCGATGTGAAATATTTATGTGTCGACTTGCGTCCGGTGTTTCCAGAAGAAAGATTATTACTAGAGATACTTACTGCAAAACCGCTTGAATATATAAATAAATCAGTGTGGGCATCAAATAACAGATATTATATTGACGGCAAATCGAAGATGGTGACGAAAAACTACTATACCAAGCACTCTCCTTTGTATGTGTCGGAACTTCTCCAAAAGTATAATGAAAAAAATGACTATGAATTTTTCAATAATTGCATTAAAAAATTCACTAAAGCGAATAGTGGTAGATTAAATTACATGGTAGAGGAAGCCACAGAGTTTATCAAAGATTCCTCAAAGCATTATTCGCAAGAACGGATTGTCATTTCATTTTCAGGCGGGAAAGATTCGACGGTAGTTGCGGATTTGGTGATAAGGGCGTTGAAAAATGCAAGCTTAGTTCATATTTTCGGAGATACAACTCTCGAATTTCCTTTAACATATGAATATATTGATAGATATAAAGCAGACAATCCAAAATCAATTTTTAAGACAGCAAGAAACAATGAACAAGATTTTTTTAGTGTTTGTAACGATATAGGTCCGCCTGCGCGTATGTTGCGGTGGTGTTGCACTATGTTTAAAACTGGTCCGATAACTCGAACAATTAACCGCTACTATCGCGACTGTGATATTCTCACTTTCTATGGTGTACGTAAATGCGAATCGGTAAACAGAAGCAAATATAACCGTATTGAAGATAGTGCAGAGACGATAAAGATTCGTAAACAAAAAACTGCAGCGCCTGTTTTCCTTTGGAAAGATATTGATGTTTGGCTTTATATCTTGGGTGAAAATATAGATTTCAACCATGCATACAGGCTTGGGTATGACCGTGTTGGATGTTGGTGTTGTCCGAATAATAATGATCGTGCGCAATACTTATCAGCTGTGTACATGCATGATAAAGCTGAACAATGGAGGGCGTTCTTGATTGAGTTTGCTAAGCGAATTGGCAAGCCTGATGCAGAAGTTTATGTGGATACAGGAAAATGGAAAGCTCGACATGGAGGAAATGGTGTTGCAGCTTCTGAGGATGTCAAGATTAAATTTACAAACTGCACTGTTGAAGAGAATGCTAAGGTTTATGAACTGAATCGGCAGTATAATGATGAATTTTTGGAGTTGTTACTTCCGTTCGGGAAAATTACAAAAGATTTAGGGCGTAAGTTAATAAATGAGACGATAATATTAGACGCTATAGCAAACATACCCATTCTTTCGATTCAGCCGGTTACACAAGATGGGTGTGATTATTCGGTGAAACTGAAAACCATGAATGTTGCAAAACATGAAGATTTACAAAGGATGTTTTCTTACCAAGTAAGAAAGTTTAATGCATGCCGAAAATGCTTGAAATGTGAGTCGCTTTGCAAACATGGTGCTATCGGAATAATTGGTGGAGAGTATCGAATAAATGAAAAGAAATGCACGCAGTGTAAGATGTGCGTCACACCAAAATATCTGTCGGATGGCTGTTTAATGAAAAATGTATTGGCAACGAAAGAATAGAATGGAGATGCCTCTATGAAATTTAGAGCCCATGATACCTTTTTCATAAGAAAAGGTTGGCTATATAAAGGAATGAAGAACGTTAGAAGAGATCCTGCTGTATTTATGGGAGTGAACGGAAACCCTATGGATGTGCTGGGAATTGGCGCTAATATGGTAAAAGCTCTGCGCTATTGGTTACAAGCAGTAGAATTGACGAGTGAACCTTCAAAAGGCAAACGCACACAAACTTTGACTCCCTTTGGAGACGTTATTTTTCAGCACGATAAGTATATTGAGGAAATAGGTACGTTGTGGCTATTGCATTACAAGCTAGCAAAAAACCTAGAAGATGCAACGGCATGGAGCTTCTTTTTTAATGAGTTTAATATGAATGAGTTCACGCGAGATGATTTTATTTCGCAACTTACAAAGTATATTCGTATTCACGATGTTACGGTATCAGACCGTTCTCTGGATGATGATTACACTTGTATTATCAACACTTATGTTCCTCGAATAAAGTCAAATCCGGAAAAAGTTTTGCCGGAGAGCAATATTGACTGTCCATTTGGAGAGTTAGGGCTTATTGACATAGTAAGCAAAAAAGACAGAGTCTATAAAAAATGCATCCCTAAAAAAGACACATTGCACCCTCTGATTCTTCTCGCCGTAATTATTGACAATGCAAAAGATGGTGAAAGAGAAATCAAAATTTCAACAATACATAACGACATAAATAATGCAGGTAAAATATTTTGCTTAGACATAATAACTCTGATAAACTCTCTGAGTAAAATAGAGTCTCTAGGTTATATAAAGGTTGTAAGAACAGCAGGTCTTGATGTCATAGAGATAACAACTAAAATGAACTTTATAGATTGTGTTCAAGAGTATTATAAACTAATTAATGCATGACAAATTTAGTACACTGGGGAAAATCATGATTAAAGAGCATATCGGCGTAGTCAAAGGATTCCAAACGTCAATTAATATAGCCTATGACTTGCACGACGAAAGCAAAGTGAAAGCATTTATTCCTACAGTGTCATCTATCGACATAGTAGAAGACGTGTTATATAGTGTTAATAATTCAAACGCAAGCCGAGCGAGGTTGCTTGTTGGTGCTTACGGTAGAGGTAAATCCCATATTGTCCTAGTACTTATGTCTCTTTTGATGAGAAAAGAAAAAGCCTTGTTTGAGCCGTTACTGAATAAAATGAGCGCATTAAATCCTGAACTACATGAGTATGCACTGGGGTATTTTAGTAGCGAGAAAAAATTACTTCCTGTTATTGTTAGCGGCAATAGCTCGAGCCTTACCCAATCTTTTTTAAATGCCTTACAGCAAACACTAAGAAATGAAAATCTTCTTGACCTTATGCCGGATACGAACTTCATTGCAGCAATAAATGCCATTGAGCTTTGGAAAAATGAATACCCAAAGACATATAGCATGTTTATTGATATGCTTGGTGAAAATATTTCTGAATTTATGGCATCGTTGGAAGCATTTGATGTAAGTTCTTATGAGAATTTTATTAAACTATACCCAACGCTTACATCAGGTAGTGAGTTTAATCCATTTGTTGGATTTAATGTTGTTGAGCTTTATGAAAAGGTTATTGAAAAATTAGAGAGCAGAGGATACGATGGCGTTTACATCATTTATGATGAGTTCAGCAAATACCTTGAATCTAGTATCGCAAATGCCACGGTCAGTGATACTAAATTATTACAAGATTTTGCTGAAAAATGCGACCGTAGTGGCAACAAACAAATGCATCTCATGCTAATCTCACATAAAGATATATCCAACTACATTGATGACAACTTGCCAAAAGATAAAGTTGATGGATGGCGTGGTGTATCAGGTAGATTTAAGCATATTAGTTTGCGGAATAATTTTTCGCAAATGTATGAGATAATTTCAGCAGTAATAAAAAAAGATAAGGGTTTCTGGGAAATCTTCTGCGAGGAAAATAACTCCCAATTTGAGGATATTGAGAGACGCTTTGTGTTAAATGGAATACTCGAAGCAGATATAGCTAAAACTGCTGTTAGGGATTGCTATCCTTTGCATCCCATTTCAACCTTTATTTTACCGCGCCTTTCTGAAAAAATAGCTCAGAATGAACGAACATTATTCACTTTTCTGTCAGCAGAACATAGGCATACGCTCCCTTCTTTTCTTGAAACTGCAGAAGGCGACTTCCCGATTTTATTGCCTGATTATATTTATGATTATTTTGAGCCGCTTCTTCGAAAAGAGCATTACACAAGTGACACATATAAGCTTTATAAACTAACATCCAGAGTCCTTGAAAAAGTCAATGAAAAGTCGTTGGGTGCAAAAGTAATTAAAACAATTGCGCTAATGTATGCCATAGAGCAATTTGAAAAGCTTCCACCAACATATGATAGAATTGTAGATACATTTCGCAATAGTGTTGAGAATATCTCTGAAGTTGAACAGACGTTGGAATACTTGATTGACGATGAATGTATTGTATATCATAAGCGTAGCAATGGATATTTAAAAATAAAAGATAGTTCCGGAGTTGATGTTCAAAGCGAGATTAACAATACAATTGAAAAGTTAAGTGCGACACTACGCGTAAAAAACATTTTAAATGATTCGGTATTCGACAGCTATATGTATCCGACTGCATATAACGATGAAATGGAAATAACTCGGTATTTTAATTTTACGTTTATTGATAGTGAAGAATTTTTCTCGACTACAAACTGGGAGCATAAGCTCGGAAGTATAGAGGCCGATGGTGCTGTATACGCTATTATTCCAAAATCTCGTGAGGACATAGCGAACATAAAGAGAGCTTTAAAGAGTGGAGTCTGCAATAACGAGCGAATTATATTTGTTTTGCCTAAGCAATACACAAGTATTGAAGAGATATGTTTTGAATATAGTGCGGTCAAGGAACTAAAAGGTAAAGTAAATGAAGACGCATTGCTTAGTGATGAATATGAAGTATTTATTGAAGATTTAGAGGATGTCATTGGCAACTTTATCTTTTCTTATGCAAGACCGGAAGTTGGCGGTGCCGAATATTACTATAACTGCAAAAAACTCAGGCTTCACCGTAAGGCGCAACTTTCAGCAAAGCTCTCAGAAATTTGTTATCTGATATATCCCCATACTCCGATAATCAATAATGAATCAATTAATAAGGATACTTTGCAAACTGTTGCTATAAACAGCAGGAACAAGCTACTTGCGGGGCTGATTGAAAACGAACTAGATGTGAATTTAGGATTAACAGGAACAGGGCAAGATGTTTCGTTCATGCGTAGCACACTTGTACAGACAGGGATTTTGCGATATGTAGCGGGAAAAACCACAATCAATCTCAATCCTGATGACGAAAAAATGCGAGCTGTGCTATCCGTTATCAACGATTTTATTTGTAGTGCTAACAGTCATGGTAGAAATTTTAAGGAGCTATATGATGTTCTAACTTTGCCGGTGAATGGTTATGGGATAAAAAAGGGAGTCATATCTATCTTTATTGCGGCGGTCATGCATCAGCACAAAAAATATATTGTAATAAAGAATAAAACTGATGAAGTGCAAATCACACCGGATTTGTTTAATAGCATAAATGAAGAACCACAAAACTACACAATATTTATGGAAAGTTGGAGCGAAGAGAAAACGCAATATATTGAGGTGTTAGCATCTATGTTTTCGGATTACATCTCAGAAAAAGAAAAAGATTATAATACTTTTTCGTACATAGTTTTTGCAATGAGTAGATGGTACATGAGTTTGCCAAGATATGCAAAAGAGCTTAAAGAGATTTATGGTGGCAAAGACGGATTTAGCAAGAAAAGTAAGTCAATTACTAACCACGTAAAGTTTTTGCAAAGTTTAAAACAGCCGAATATTAACGCACGAGAATTCTTATTTGAGAAGCTTTTTGAAATTTATAAAATCAGTGAGTTTGCTATTACAATTACTGAAAACATTGCAGCGGCGAAGAAACTCTTTGATGAGGCAAAAGCGGAGTTAGTGAAGACTCTTATTGCAGATGTATCTTCAATCTTTTGCAATAAGGATACAAAACGTGCTACCTTCCCATCAATAATCAAAGATTGGTATGAGAGTTTGAAACCTACAACCGTCAATCACCTTTTTGCAAATAATGAAGATAAGGTTCTCCAGTTGATGGCGAGCGTCAGTAATGATGAAAAAAGCTTTATAAAGCGGTTGGCGAAAGCTGTAACGGGATTAAGAATTGATGATTGGGATAAGCAAACCATATATGAGTTTTTGGATTATTTGTCGAAGTTTAAGGAAACAGTGCTTGAATTTGATTCGAAATCAAGTGAAAAGGCATTCTCCGAAGCGGAAATTTATAAATTGGCTTTTGTTGATGCTTCCGGAACTGAAGTAGTAAAAACATTTGAGAAAACTGAATATACTGATAGAGCAAAACTGCTCTTAAATGCAATTACTGTGGAGCTTGAGGAAATGGGTCAAGCTATCAGTGAACAAGAAAAAAGGCAAGTTCTTATGGAACTGCTCGAGAATATGTGTTGAGGTGTAGTAGGATGAAGATGAAAAATGACATACTGGATATGAACGCGAAACTAAAGGAGAGGGCGAAGACGTTTGTATTAAATGCCGATGATTCTTGGGGAAATTTTGATAATTCCTATAGACAAATCATAAAAGGAAAATGGCATGAAGTGAAATTTCTTGATAGCTCTGGCGATGTGCTGCACGACTCCATGAATAGCATACCTAATGATACTGGGGGCATATATGTTTTTGTTGCGAAACCCAATATAATACCTGACATCCATCAATACATTTTGTATATTGGAAGAGCACAGTGTACAAAAAGCCAAAACCTTAAAAAGAGATGTCGTGAATACTTAAATGGAAATAGACCACAAATATTCGAAATGGTGGCGTTATGGGGAGAATACCTATATATAAAGTATTTACCACTTTCCGACAATGATATTATTAAAAAGCTCGAGGATGAGTTGATTAGGGCTATAGACCCACCGTGCAACACTAGATATCCAGATAAGATTAGGAACATAGCGAAGCAGATGGCATTCAGGTAAAGGAGAATTTGGAATATGAAGATACCAACAATAAGAGAACCTATGAAAGTACCGGCAATAAGAGCCTCTATAGGAGACTGGGTGTACTACACGTCCACTCTAACATTTAAGCAGGTCTCAGATCATGTTGTTAATTATTGGGAAGAACTTTGTGAGTCTGAGTTGTTGAAAGATATGCTACAACGTGCGATTACAGAAAATCATAATAGCATTGCAGATTATATAAAGAGACAGGATGAGCGTTTTTTTAATTCACTAGTCCTTGCAGTTTACGACGGAGAGCCTCAGTGGAAAGAAGTGAGATTAGAGTATGAGAATGGCGATGAGTTTTATGATTTAGGAGTTTTAGAGCTTACTGGTGCAGAGGTGATTTTCCCTGTTGATGGTCAGCATAGAGTTGAGGGTATAAAAAAGGTTGTTTCTGGCGTAGATGATTATGATAATGAAAAAATACCAGTAATTTTTATTGGACATAAGAATGATGATAATGGGAAGCAACGCACGCGCAGGCTGTTTAACACGTTAAACAGATATGCAAAGCCAGTTTCGTTAAGAGATATAATCGCCCTTGATGAAGATGATTCTGTAGCGATTGCTTGCAGAGATCTTATAGACAAGCATTCTTTTTTTACTGGAAAAAGAGTTCTTGACTCAAAAAGCAAGTCAATTTCGGAAAACAACAATGAGTTCACAACAATAATATCTCTATATGAATGTAATTCAGAACTGCTGTGGCTCTATATAAAAGATAAAATTATATACGACTCAAAAACTGGAAAAAAGATTAGTACGAGAAACAAAAAGATAGATAATTATTTACGCATCAGACCAAATGATGAAGAAATTAACGAGTTTATAATGCTATGCTCCAATTTTTGGACTGATTTGTCGGAGCATTTTGATGATTTGAGAGAGTACAAAAATCAGACAACCACTAATAGTAGCAATTTTAGAAGCAAGCGGGGTGGCTCATTATTCTTTAGACCAACAGCACTGATTGCTTTAGTAAGGACGTTTGTTTTACTAAAGAGGGAGTTTAATTGTACTTTTAAGGATGCATTTAAAAAGATTGATGGATTATCGCTAGAGCTTGATAGTGATATGTGGAGAAATATTCTCTGGGATCCAGTTAAGAAAACAATGAAAACCTCAAATAGTAAGGCTGTTGAACACACCTTTATTTACTGTGTTGATAAGGAATTGTTAACAAAAAAAGAAATTGATAAGCTAAAAAAAGAACTGCAGAGCATACTGCAAGCAGATGATGAAGATGTGGTTTGTGCGTATCTCAATAAGTTTGAGTTGGGGTGATTAACATTGCCATATTTCGATAATGCAGCAACAACATTCCCAAAGCCCGAAGCGGTATATTCGTTTATGGATAAGTTCTATCGAGAAAATGGCGTGAACTTAGGGCGCGGGCAGCATAAACAAGCTTTTGTAGCAAGTAAATTAAGAGATGAAACGAGGAGTCTTTTACTGGAACTATTCCATTGCTCCGCAAACAAAGTGGCATTTACTCACTCTGCAACAGAGGCGATTAATGTTATACTGCAAGGCTTGGACATATCCAATAACTATAACATTTATCTTTCCCCGTTCGAGCACAACGCTGTGACGAGAGTTATTCATTACTTGCAGAGTATTCACAGTCTAAACATATTTACACTTGTCGTTGATGAGCAAACGCTTAAATATGATTTAGAAAAAATAAAACATCAATTTGCTGAGAACAAGCCACATTTGACAGTGATTAGTCATGCCAGTAATGTTTGTGGTGTAGTTGCACCGATAGAAGAGATTTGTTCGTTATCAAAATCATACAATGCGATTAACCTTATTGATATGGCTCAAACGGCAGGTCTTGTTGATACTGATTTGAGTAGTGGTATTTATGATTTTGCTGTTTTTGCAGGACATAAAACATTATATGCGCCCCTTGGTATTGCCGGATTTATATGTAGAGGCGATGTCAGATTGAAGCCGCTTTTATATGGTGGGACCGGTAATGATTCCGGGAATCAAAACCTTCCCTCAAGCATCCCTGAGATGTATGAGGTTGGCAGCCCTAACGTAGCAGCAATTGCCGGACTTAATGCCGCGTTGAAATGGATTAAAACAATTGGCATTAGCAACATTCGCACAAGAGAAAAACAAAATTTAATAAAACTATTGGAAATGTTGGAGAAATACGAAAACATTAAGGTGATTGGAGTAAAAGATACAAATAACTCAGTTGGCATAGTGTCGTGCCTGTTTGATGGATATAGCAGTGATAGTATTGGACAGATTTTAAATGAGAAGGGCGTAGCAGTAAGAACGGGATTACACTGTGCACCTTATGCACACAAATTTTTAGGTACTTGTCCTGCAGGCACTGTACGCTTTAGTGTTAGTTACTTCAATGATGACAACGACTTTGCCGCATTAGAAGAAGCATTGCAGTATATTGAAATAAATGGGTAAGGATTCATCCGTTTTGAACATGATGCTACGATACAAATCGAGAAATAATTTGGCACTGTTGAAGTGCGGGGGCAGGGGTGATATGTTTTGAGCTTTAAAAAACTGCACATTAAACCTGAATATAGGTCGTTACTTGATGATGTTGTGAAAGGATTCTATACCCCTGTTCTTTCGAAATCTACATTGTATAAGCGTGCGGTAGGCTTCTTTTCTTCGTCAGCTTTGATTGAACTTACGAATGGGATAATAGAGCTCGTAAAAAACGGTGGGAAAATTGAGTTGGTGGCATCTCCAAAGCTGTCTGCTGAGGATATAGAAGCAATTGAAGACGGTTTTGAGCGGAGAAACGAAGTGATAGAAAATTGCCTGATGCGAGAACTTTTGTCGCCAAAGGGAAAGTTTGAAGAAGAACGCCTCAATCTTCTTTCAAATCTTATAGCACATGGAATAATTGAGATTAAAATAGCTTTCTTAGAAAAAGACAATAATATTGGGATGTTTCACGAAAAAATGGGGCTTATGTATGACAGCGAAAATAACGTAATCGCATTTACAGGGTCGATGAACGAAAGTGCTACTGCTTTTACTCATAACTACGAGTCTATTGATGTTTTTACATCTTGGGCAAATGATGAGGAGCGGGTATTAGCAAAGCAAGCTGCGTTCAATGCAATTTGGAATGATTATGAACCCAATATTAAGGTCATATCTTTTAAAAATGTTGAAAAGGCAATTATCGAAAAATATAAAACCAGCGACATTCAAGACCTATTGACATATAACCCTGATTTGCCATTAAAAGAAACGGAGTTGTCTGATCCAGGTGGAGACAGGTCTCAATTTTATCCTCGTGTTCCTAAAGAGGTTGAGATTCGTCCATATCAAAATAATGCAATACACAATTGGGAAGAACAGGGATTCGTAGGAATTTTCGATATGGCAACGGGTACAGGGAAAACCTACACGGCACTCGCTGCGATTGCTCATCTTTATTCTAAGATGAACTCTAGGCTTGCAGTTGTAATTGTTTGCCCGTATCAACATTTAGTTGAACAATGGGCTGAAGATATCGAAAAGTTTGGAATGAAGCCAATTGTATGCTATTCAGCTTCACGACAAAAAGACTGGAAAACACGAATAAAAACAGCCATTTCCGGCTTTAATTTGGGTGTCACCAATCACTTTTGCGCTATATCTACAAATGCTACTTTTTCGAGTGACTTTGTTCAAAACCAAGTCTCTGCGCTAAAGAGTGGCACACTACTCGTGGTAGATGAGGCGCATAACTTCGGTGCTGAAAATCTAAGCAAAACTCTTTTGCCGAACATGGAATTCAGGCTTGCACTTTCAGCAACTATAGACCGCTACGGGGACGAAGACGGAACACAAAAACTTTATGATTACTTTGGCGAGAAGTGTATAGAGTATACTTTGAAAGAAGCGATTGATAATGGTATGTTGACACCATACTATTATTATCCAATAGTTGTATCCCTGAGTGAAAATGAATTAGCAGATTATTTGGAACTTACACGGCAAATCGTAAATACCGTTACTAGAAAAGATGATAAAAGTGCATCTCTTTCCGAATATGCTAAAATGCTTTTAATAAAAAGAGCTCGCTTAGTAGCTGCTACAAGTGAAAAGATAACACGTCTGAAAGATGAAATTAAAGTATATGCAAAAGACTCCCATATACTTGTATATTGTGGGGCAACAACTATGAAAGATGTCGATTACAAAGATAATAAGCCAGCGGTTGATGATGTTCGACAGATTGATATCGCAGTGGACTTACTTGCAAATGAGTTGAATATGAGGGTTTCAAAATTCACATCAGAAGAATCAGCAGACAAAAGAATATCTATAAAAAATGAATTTGCTGATGGAAAACATATACAGGCACTTATAGCAATTCGCTGCTTAGATGAAGGCGTTAATATTCCAAGCATTAAAACAGCATTTATTTTAGCTAGTAGCACGAACCCAAAAGAATACGTTCAACGCCGAGGCAGAGTGCTTCGTAAATTTAAAGGTAAAGACTTTGCAAAAATTTATGATTTTATAACACTTCCGATACCTTTAGGTTCGCTATCCTCATATTCAGACGAAATGGTGAGTAGTGTCAAGTCTTTAGCGATTCGGGAGATAGTACGAATGAAAGATTTTGCATCAATTGCAGAAAACCCTTCTGAGGCGGACACACTAATTTCAAGTATCGTTGAGGCTTACGATATTAATCCGGAAGAGGAAAGGAGAAACCAAAATGTCTGATTTTGCACAGAGTGAGCTTGATGAGAAAAAGCTCAATCAGATGAAAGTAGCAATTCTCAAGGCAGAGCAAGATAACCTTAAAACTCGAGAAAAAAGTAGCGAAGAAATGAGCGACATAATCCGCAAAATAATCATTGAAGAAGAAAAGAAAACTTATTAGGAGGGGCGAATATGCTGCTGAAAACATTGCGCATGTCGAATTTTCGCCAATTTAGGGGCGATACTAAAGTTTCTTTTGCAAGTGACAAAGAAAAAAATGTAACCATTATACTCGGAGATAATACATTTGGGAAAACTACCCTTTTACAAGCATTTAACTGGTGTTTCTACGAAGAGGCACTTTTGCCTAATTCTGAATCCTTGCTCAATTTAGACATATCTGCGTCGATGCCAGAAGGAGCATCTGTAGATGTTGAAGTTGAAATAACATTGATTCATGCAGAAATTGAGTATATTCTGACAAGAACACAAAAATATGAAAAACGAAACAGTGCTACAGTGGGTCTCAGACCGAGTGTCAAAGTTTCGTATCGCGAAAAGGACGGCCAAATAGAGCCAATAAAAGATACCGGATTTCGTTTAAAAAATATAATAGATAATATTCTTCCAAAAGATTTATCGACTTACTTTTTCTTTGATACTGAGCGCGTTGGGTCAGTTAGTAATCGCAAAGATCTTACTGATTCCGTTAAGGGGCTTTTAGGGTTGTCGGTATTGGATAATGCCATTAAACACATAGGAACACGTCAATCAAAACGTTCTGCATTGGGGAAATTTTACGACTCTTTGGACATTGGAGGAGATTCTAGGGCAAAAGAACTATTAGAACGCATACAAGATGCTCAGTCTCGAAGAGAAATTATTTCTACACAGCTTGAACAAGTGGACTCAGAAGTTAAGCATTATGAAACTCGTAAAGAACAGTTAGAAGCTGTCCTAAGGGATAATCAAAGTACAGCGACTTTACAAAAGAGTAAAGAAAATCTTGAAAGAAGAATTGCACATGAGGAAAAAGCCTTAGAAACACAATCAAAGTCATATGTTGATGAGTTTAATTCCGGTTCTTTGAGTTTTTATGCGCAGCCTTTAGTAAAACAAGCTTTGAATTTCCTCAGAGAAGTGAAAATAGACGATAAAGGCGTAAAAGATTTAACTCGTGTCACACTTTTAGATATTATCAAGCGAGGCACTTGCGTGTGTGGCGCAGATTTGCATGAAGGGGGCGAAGCGTTAGAAAACATAAAAAATGAAATTGCTTTTGTGCCTCCGGAGTCTATTGGTAACACCGTTCGAAATTATAAAAATGAGCTTGAGTCATTTTGCAAAAACTGCGGCAAGACTTTTCCAGGATTGAAGTCACGCTATGAAAGTATCATTAATTCACGATTGCTTATTCAAGAATGGAATGATGAATACGCAGAGGCAAGCGATAAAATTAAGGGAAAAGAAAGTATGGCAAAGTATGAAAAAGAACTTTTAGAGGTGAAAAGTCGCCTAAGAGAGTTTCATACAAAACGGGACAGGTTGCTAAGTGAAGATGGAGCTAAAAAGGGTGATATTGAGCGTTTTCAAAAAGTATATGACAATCTTGCTGATGTTTCGGGAAAAAACAAAACAACAATGACTTACATAAGATATGCGGAGGAAATATATAATTGGCTTGATGAGACGTATAGGGAAAAAGAAGCATATATACGAGAAGAACTAGAAGACCAAGTAAATACCATTTTCGAGAGAATGTACCATGGAAGAAGAAGGGTGACAATTGATGCAAAATACCATGTTACGCTTTTAGCAACCGTTGCTGAGCAAGAGATTGCTTCGGGAGAATCCGAAGGACTTAACCGAGTTAAAAATTTTGCATTTATTGCCGGACTCGTCGCACTTGCAAAGAATCGAATTGTAGCGGAAAGCGGCGAACATGAAGTTGATTTATCGTCAGAACCTTATCCATTGGTAATGGATGCTCCATTTTCAAATGCAGATGAAACGCACACAAGCAATATTTCAAAAATATTGCCTGAAGTTGCAGAGCAAGTAGTGATGTTTGTTATGCAAAAAGATTGGCGGTACGCAGAACCTGTCATTAGAGACCGCGTAGGAGCGATGTATTTACTTGATAAACTCAGCGAACAACATACTGTCTTAAAAGGAGATTAGACGATGTTTGATAAAGAATATGACATTATAGGAAAACACGCACTATACACAAGGTTTTTATCAAGAGATATGCAAAGCAAAGAAAATAGGGGTAAAGGAGTTTTTGGAAGTTACGGAATCTTTGAAAGATATATCGATGTTTATATGCATGGGGCTTTATTCGGGTTACTTTACAACCGAACCGCCGTCCGTGACTCATCTAATCCTGATGAACAAGCAAATATTCCGGCAACTGCGTTTAATACATCTCGGAATGAGTGTATGTTCTTATATCGCTTAGTTATGATTTTAGAACAAACAACAGATGTTACACCTGATGAACGCGTTAACCGTGCGTTCAGAGATGATGCCGACGAGAGTAAAGGCGATAAGTTAATAGATAATATTAAGTTGTTTCACTCCTACGTTCTCGGAGGCATTGAAGTTTTATACGAAAAATATTCCGATGGTTGTAATACTCCGGAAGATTATATGGAACGTATATTCACTCTTTTGCAAGATTTTCAAGAAGAAATACAAGGCATTTCTTATGAGAATAAATTAGCACAGCTTATGAAGTAGGTAAGGGGATAGCGGTGGCATGGATTTAACTCTGCTCAATGAGGACGAATCATTGTTTCGTGCGTCAAGTTTTCAGCTTGGTGCTATGTCTTTTTTTAAGGCAACCGGTCATACGGGTGCAAGTTGTCCGCTAATTGAAGCAGAAAACATACTGTACTGTATTTACAACGACTTCATGTTTGCTTCTTATTTTGATAAAAAAGAAAGAGAGGCATTTGGGGATATAGACACGCTATCTCATATGTTTACAGTTGGCAATGAGACTTTTTCCAAAAGCACTGATTCAAGTTTACGATATTATGCGATTTCTTTAAATGTAATAAAAAGCGAGAGAGGCATTGTCGCAGACACGATACTTATGTCTTTTGCGAAAAGCACAGCTGACTTTATAGTGATAATGTTTCAACACGACAGAGAATGTATGCTTTCATTTGCAAAAAAGACAAAAGGCTGCCTAACCTTTTACTCGGATTGGTTCAATAAAAGTAAATTCAATGAAGTTGCATCAAATGCCAATATAGCAAACCTTTCGTTGCAAAACAGTACGGAATTTTTCTTAGATTTTGTGTATATGACGGCACGAACATACTATACACATCCTCTATCGCTTGATTTTGCCCATGCTGAGTGGTATTCGTTAAGGGCAGACATTGAGGAAATTCCCAATTGGAACAATTTCGCTACAGAGTTTTTATGTGCTCCTATTTATGAGTATGGAGATGATTACATTGAACCGCCCAATAGAGAGGATTACAGCGTAGACACATTTGAAGGAAGTGACTTTGAACTAGATCTTATTGAGCTAGAAGCTGAACTTGAAATGCGTTCGGAAGATTTAGCAGAAGAAGATAACGATTACGATGAGCATGATAGGGAATTTTATGACGAGTTTTATGACAATCTGCAACATATTGATGCTGATGAAATACCAGACGAGATACTTAGCGACCCTGTTAAGCTTTTGGAATGGATTAACAAAAATGAAGAGAGCACACCGGAAGATGAAGTGGATGATTGGCAGCAGTAATCAAGTGAGAACACAAATTTCGGTATAGAGTGTGCGAAGAAAGGCAGTAAGGCCATTCGCCACGGTGTGCCGAACAGCCTAATGAATAGTATAATTGAGATGAGGTGTCAAGTGTCTTCGATTTCATAAATGAAACGCCTGACGGCGCACTTGACACGGCGAGAGATGCGCAACGCTGTGGCATTACAGGCGAGTCACCCGAAGCAACCCGCCCAATCGCAACCACCCCTCAAAACCAAACAACAACCCCAAACCCGCCTCCAACCGCAACAATGCGGTTCGGATTTAAACGGCGTCGGTGTACCAACTAAAAACCCCAGAGCTACAACGGCTCTAGGGTTTTTGGCTTTGCCTTTGGACACGCTGCTGGACACGTTTTGTTTCTACCATACTAAGATTTTCTTGACGTATGATTTCAATCACTTCATAATGCCAAAAACGTCTTAAACTAACACTCACACGGTGAAGCGAGACAATCCGGGCAAACCAGAACAATAACTTCTCCGTCTGCGTCAAGTAAGTGCACAAGAGCTGATACTCCGGGGACAAAATCATTCCATGTAACTATAGTAATACCAAGCCATGTTGTGCGTGCTACTATATCTACCTCTACCTCAGTTACAAAGTTTTCTGTCAAGTAAACGCTTGTATCTTCGGTTCCGGGAGATTGTAGTTGCGTCCAATCACTTGCATTGCTTTGTATTATTACATAAATTGCATGTAATAGACCTGCTTCTTCGATCTCACCGGCTTGTACTGCAGCGTCCATAACATCTTGATCAAAGAAAACTTCAATTCTCACACTTGCTATATCGTTGAATCTCGTTCCTTCAGGCAGGAACAACTGCCAATTTCCCATACTCCTATTCTCTTCCGGAGTGCTGTATGGATCAAAGCCTATTCTATTGTCATGATGATTAGTGAAATCGTATACCCACCAACCACCTGTTTCTTTGT
>Ga0209755_10002911_pt1 | contig 22368 bp, 18 predicted proteins | sample TergutCo191P1_FD_187301 | JGI IMG/M metagenome (GOLD analysis project Ga0209755, IMG submission 187301) | Cornitermes sp. P1 segment gut microbial communities from Petit-Saut dam, French Guiana - Co191P1 (SPAdes) (version 2) | ecosystem: Host-associated > Arthropoda: Insects > Digestive system... | reverse complement strand
TTCCTGATTGCGCTGGCGGTTTGGTATCCCGTGACATCCACGACAATGAACGGCGTTTTGAATGTCCCCAAAGGAACGTTTGAGGCGGCGGGTACCTTTGGCGTTTCAAGACTTGGAATGATTTTCAGGGTTGCCATACCCGCGTCGTCGCCGTTCATATTTCAGGGCTTGACGCAGGGAATGTCCGTTGCGTGTACCGCGCTTCTTATTGCGGAGTTGATGGGTGTCGAGGCGGGGCTTGGTTGGTACATCAACTGGCAAAGGGGCTGGGCGGATTTTGCCGGGATGTACGCCGCCGTGCTTATTATCTGCGTTACGTTTTTCGCCGTAAACGCCGTGCTTAATTTGATTAAACGCCGCGTTCTGCGTTGGAGGGAGGATGGTTCGGTATGAGTGGTAAAGGCAGAATTGAGGTAAAAAACATGAACAAAACTTTCGGGAGAACGGATGCGGCGGAACCGCTCTGCGCGATTGAGGATTTGACCCTTGACATTGAATCGGGGGAATTTGTTTCAATCGTTGGAACAAGCGGATGCGGGAAATCCACGCTGCTGCGGATTATCGCGGGGCTTGAAACACCCACCCGCGGCGAGGTGGTTTGTGGCGGCATGGAAGTGCGCGGAACAAGTCCCAACCGCGGCATGGTTTTTCAGGAACACACATTGTTCCCGTGGTTGACCGTTAGGAAAAATATCGTGTTTGCGTTAAAATCCACGAAGCGGCTTCAATTGTTCGGCGGCGATGTGGACGCCCTGCTTGAAAAGGCTGGGTTAAAGGAATTTGCGAATTCCTTTCCGCACCAATTATCGGGCGGTATGCGGCAACGCGCCGCTCTGATTCGCTCCCTTGCCGTTTCGCCGGAAGTGTTGCTCCTTGACGAACCCCTGGGCGCGTTGGACAGTTTTACCCGAATGGTTTTGCAGGACGAAATTATCCGCCTGTGGAAGGAGCGCGGCAATACCATGCTGTTGATTACACATGACGTTGACGAGGCGGTTTACCTAAGCAACCGAATTATCGTTATGTCCCCGCGCCCGGGGCGTATTGCGGAGATTGTGAGTGTCCCGATGTCGTATCCGCGCAATCGCGGCGCATCCGACTTTGCGGAACTTCGCACTCGCCTGCTGAAGCGGCTGAATTTTGCTTCTGATACGCAGATGGATTATTATTTATAGAAAGCGGGCTGGGATGAAAATGCGAGGGGGTGTTCAATGAAAATTTCGGCCAAAGGTCGTTATGCCATGGCGGCGCTTACGGAGATGGCCCTGGATGGGACGGACGGCTATATCACGGTTGCCACGCTTGCGCGGCGACTGGATATTTCCAAGGTCTATCTTGAACAGGTGTTTTCCCAACTGAAACGCGCGAACTTGGTTCTCTCTGGCAAGGGGGCTTCCGGTGGCTACATACTGCGGGAAAAGCCCGAGGGCATTACGCTTTACGCCATCCTTTCCACGATTGAATTACACCTTTCCGAGCGCACGGAAAAAGCCACGGAAGGCATGTCTCCCGAACTGGGTACAGCGGTGAACCAACTCGTCCTTGAACGTTTGGACGAGGCAATTGTGCAAACTCTTACGTCCGTTACCCTTGCCGATCTTGCGGCGGAAGTGCAACGCCGGAGGGACGGTGGCGACATGTACCATATTTGACTTCTCTGGCAAGACAAAGGTGTATGGCTTTCTTATGGGGCGGATCATGAAAAAACTCGGCGGAACTGGAAATCCAGATATGGTGAAAACGGCGCTGGAAAATGCGCTTAACAACGGAGACTAACCAAGAATGAACTTGGAAATCTTATTCTCCTGGGCCAACGGGTTTAACTTCAGCACTTGCCGTTTTATCTTGCCTTCCGCAACTTCCACGCTGATCCCCGCCGCTTTCCTAAAAACATCCTTGCCAAAGAATCGTTCGGTGGTACAAAACACGGTCGATGCCCAGCCGTATTCCTCGCCATGCCGCGACAGCTTCGGTTGCCTACCGCACATCGTCAGGAACATCCTCATTTGCAGTTCCGTCAAAGCCCTGTCAAACCCGGACTTGTCCTCCCGAGTGAAGCCGGCCAAATGCTTGATCGCATCGAGGGGAAGGCAACCGTGGGCGGCGACGACATCGTAAATCCGCTTGGCGAAACGGCTGACGGTTCCTTCGGCACATGCGTCCTCGAACCCCAAGCCGCCTCGCCTCGCCGCCAGAAAATAAGGATACCAGCTTTTCGTGATATAGCCGCTTTTCTTGAAAAACAGCTTGGCATAAGCAATATCCTTGCGCTCTTCCAAAACGCGAATGCGCCATTCCCAGGGATCGGTTTCGGCGTTTCCGGTATGCCAGCGGACGGGCGTTTTATACGGTGGCGACTCGTTCCAATTCCACGGCACAACGGAATAAATTCCGTCGCCCTTGCCGCCGCCCATGGAAAAACCGGCGGCAAGCAAGGTTTCGACAAAATCGCTGTAACTGCGTACCACCCCCGAATCTACTCCCCAGGCAAAACGCCTGCGTCCTCCGACTCGTCGTCTATAAAAAACAGGCTATATCGTTCCGTGGTAAAACGCAGAACACAGAAGTTTGGATCGTCCGCTCCAGAAAAATGATATTCCAACCCGTCATACCAGGAATCCTGTTTTGCCTGAGGATCGGTCAGCACCTCGATCGTGCCGACAAGGGAGATGTGGTATTCCTCCGAATTGAGGCACACGCATCCACGGTTGCATTTTTTTATGCGTCTTACCCTGTCCGAGTCCAAAGCGGATCCGAAAGTGAGCCAACGGATGCCGTCCGCTTTTGACACCGATATTGTCGATATCATGGGAAACCCGTTTTCGTCAATCGTCGCAAGGGCGCAATACCCTGCATTCTCCGCGCCTGTCTTTTCCGCAATAACCGCCTCGGCTTTTGCGATAACCTCGTTTTTCATGTTTCGCTCCTTCGTGGTTTTCAAAATTATACCACGCCAAACACGACAACAGTGTGTCATGTTTACCCGTATCTGGAAAATATTTTTTCGCCGTGTCCCTAATGTTTTCCGCGACGTTCGCTGGTTCCAGTACCTTGACCTTGTCGCCAAAGCCAAGCAGCCACGAAACCAGATAATCCATGCCGGTAAACCCAAACTCAAAACGCAGTCCGTCCGGGGTTTCGGTAAAACTGTCGGGGGCGTAGCTTTCGACAAGCCTGTATTTTTCGGAAGGGTCGAACACGGCGACCAGCTTTATGTCGTCCGTATACATGGCGTTGAAATCCCGCTTTTCCGGCGGTATCTCGCGCGATTGTTCGGCGGGTTACCTCAAACTTGTCCGCCAAATGGGGCGCGGTTACGCGATCGTTTTGCAGTAAGGCGGTTAGTATGCCAAGAAGGCGGTAGAGTTTCATGCCTGTGTGCAGGTTAGCATGGTTTTAGCTGAAGGGGGAAGCCTTGTGGGGGCGATGGTTCGGTTTCTGCTGGCCGATATCGAACTGGAAGCCGCCTCCGTGGTGCGGCCAACAACGTAGCAGCAACAACGGGGGTCCATATCGATAGGAAAATGATGGCCTGCAAGCCGAAGGAAATTTGAGGTGCGTTGGCATTTTCGCCCAAATTTGGGTACAAAGTGGGGCAGAAGCATTATCCCAGCCCATGTTCATGGAACCAGTACAGTACAGCGGTGTTTCCTTCCGTCGCCGCAAGCTGAAAGGCGGTGCGTCCCTCATTATCGGTACGGGTAAACAAGTCCGGCGCATGTACAAAAACCCAATCCAACACGGACGTGTGACTTTCTTTTGCGGCGGCATGACAAACCGTTAATCCGCCGTTGTCCGCCCGGTTAAGCAGTTCTTTGTCCGCGTTGGCAAGAAGCCAGTCCAAAACGGCTGTGCGCCTACCATTTGCGGCGGCATGAAAAATCGTCTCTCCGCCATTGTCTGTATGGTTAAGTAATTCTTTTTCTGCGTTGATAAGAAACCAGTTTAAGCTGTCTATTCTTCCAAAAAGTGCAGCATAATGACAAGTCGTCTTCCCTTCACTGTCCGCCTGATAAAGCAGTTCCTTCGCATTGACAAGAATCCAGCCTAAAACGTTCGTGTCGCCATTACTTGCTGGATAATGACAAATCGTCTTCTCTTCACTGCCCACCTCATAAAGCAGTTCCTTCGCATTGACAAGAATCCAGTCTAAAACGTTCGTGTGGCCATTGCCTGCTGCATAATGAGCAACCGTCTTGCTTGCCTGATAAAGCAGTTCCTTCGCATTGACAAGAATCCAGTCTAAAACGTTCGTGTGGCCATTGCTTGCTGCATAATGAGCAACCGTCTTGTCCGCCTGATAAAGCAGTTCCTTCGCGTTGACAAGAATCCAGTCTAAGACGGTTGTATCATTATATGCAGCACAATAACAAACTGTCCTCCCGTAATTGTCCGTTTGGTTAAGAAGTTCTTTGCCTACATTGGCAAGAATCCAGTCCAAAACGGCGATGTGGCCACTAAATGCAGCATCATGACAAATCGTCCACCCACCATCGTCCGCCTTATAAAGCAGTTTCTTTGCGTTTGCAAGAATCCAGTCCAAAACGGCAATGTGTCCACTATATGCAGCCGAATGAGAAGCCGTTTCCCCTAAATTGTTCACCTGATAAAGCAGCCCCTTCTTTACGTTTGCAAGAAGCCAATCCAAAACGTCCGTGTGTCCATTATATGCGGCATAGTGAAAAACCGTCCATCCGTTATTGTCGGTCTGGTAAAGCAGTTCTTTGTCTGCATTGTCAAGAAGCCAGTCTAAAACGTTTGTGTGTCCATTAGCCGCGGCACAGTTAAAAAGCGTTGTTTTACCATTGTCCGCTTGGTAAAGCAGTTCTTTGTCTGCATTGTCAAGAAGCCAGTCTAAAACGTTTGTGTGTCCATTGCCCGCAGCATAATGAAAAACCGTCAACTCTAAATTGTTCGCTTGGCTAAGCAGTTTCTTCTCTGCGTTGTCAAGAAGCCAGTCTAAAACGTCCGTGTGTCCATTACGTGCGGCATAATGAAAAACCGTTGCTTCATAATTGGCCACTTTGTAAAGCAGTTCCTTTCCCGTATTGGCAAGAATCCAGTCTAAGACGGCGGTGTGACCACTACCTGCAGCATAATGAAAAACCGTCTCCCCGTTATTGTTGGCCTGGTAAAGCAGTTCCCTTTTTGCGTTGACAAGAAGCCAGTCCAAAACATCCGTGTGTCCATTGTATGCAGCGGAATGAAAAACCGTCAACCCGTCATTGCTCGTTTGATTAAGCAATTCCTTTGCGTTGGCAAGAAGCCAGTCCAGAACGTCCGTGTGTCCATTACGTGCGGCATGGTGAAAAACCGTCCGCCCGTAATTGTCGGTTCGGTTAAGCAATTCCTTTGCATTGGCAAGAACCCAGTCCAAAACGGCGAGGTTTTCACCAATTACCGCATGATGGCAAAACGAGAGGCCATCCTCGTCACAAATATCGGGATCGCACCCAAAGCCATGAAGAAGGGGAAACACTTCGGGGCTCTTGGCATACCTGGCGGCGGAAATCAAATGTTCCGCCGTTATCTTCCTGCCCGCCGCCCCCATTTTTTCAAGCAGCGGTTTAATTACCTCGCCATCCTGGTTGCTCTGCAACGCTTTGTCGAGCTGCAAACCGACATCCACAAACATATCCCGCAAGTGTTCCCCAGATTCCGATTTGGGCCCAAGGAATTCTTTTTCAAACAAAAAAGTATGATAGGGTACGCTCTTTATCCCATACAACGTGACGTTTCCCTGTTTCTCCTTGTATATCAGATTGTTGTCATATAAAACGCGAAGCGCTTTTTTTATCGTTCGCTCGTTGGCACGCGTTTCGTTCCAGCGCTCCGCACTGCGTATCTTTTTGGAAATCTCTTCCGGGGAAATCGGAACGTCGTATCCCGTTTCCAAAAAGAGACAGAGCGTTTGCATTTCTATTTTTTCCAGATACGAAAAAAGCATCTCGTAGATTTGAACCCGTTTTCTTCTAATTCCTGGCTCCCCACTGCCGAGCCTTGCCTTTATTTCATCGGACAATTCAAGAGCGCTCATATAGCGCAAAGAGCCCGTTATTGACGCGATTATAAGATCGGGGTTGCCTCCCAAGTATTCCAACAGCACCTTGACCAGCTCCATGAAAGCGCCGCTTTCCTTCGCATGGTTAATTTCCTCCAGACAGTCCCCAGATGTTTTGTCCGCGACACATTCGATAAAAGAAGCAATCTGTTCCTCGGTTAATACGGGCGGTTTTATTTCCAGCAGGCCAAGTTCTTGGGATACGTCATAGGATTCGCCGCACCAGTTTCTGCTGGTAATGATCACGTATGGCCTACCCGTCAAATTCGACAATATTCTTTGAATGGCCTCCATGACGTGCCTGAGATCCCCGATTGCCAATTCAAGGTTGTCGATAACGATAAGATAATTCTCTGTGGACAGCTCTTTGGCGATAAGCTGTTTTTTCTCCTGCGGAGGTTTTCCTTTCATGGAAGCGCCATCCTTCCCCAAAAGCCAGTCCGCTATCCCTGAAACAAGGTATTCTTCTACCTCGCAGCTTCTGTTGGCCCGCAAGTCTTTTCCTATGCCTTTTTCGCCTCCAAAGTATTCGTCTATCCCATTGATTTCGCCGCTTTGTATGCCTTTCCCTATATCCCTTTCGTCTTTCTCAATTCTTTTTTTGACATCATCGTTGTCTACCTTGACCCAGACGGGCGCGTATATTTTGTTTAAGCTGTAGAGGCTGCGGGTTATTTCCCTTGCAAGCGCACTCTTGCCGCTGCCGCCTTCGCCGTGTATGAAGAACCCGCGACGTTCGGCATTTATGCTCTGCACCAGCTCTTCAAACCTTTCGTCTTTGATATAGTCATAGACTTGCATCTTTTTCATCTCGCCCAGCAGCTCTTTCTGCCTAAGCTCCTTGTCAAAAAGATAGCAGGCTATGTCTTTTATGTCGTCATCGGGCGTGAAATGTTTTACGGTTATGTTGCCGTTTTTCCCCTGGTTTTCGCCGTCGGGAATGCCGTCTTCTTTTTTGTCGCTGACGTACAAGAACAGGCACTTTTCGTTTGTTTTTTCGGCCTTTGCCAGAAATTCATCCTCATACTTGCTTTTAATATCCGAAACGTTTTTCAGCCTTATTTTTTTGTTCGCTTTGACATATTCCACGTCCCCGGTGACGCATGCCAGTTTCCAGTCTTCCTTAAACTCCCGTTTGTTTATTTGCATTTCCGCCGCAAGAAGTATCCCCAGGAATACCGATTGCGTATAGTCGTCCAGCAGTTGGATTTGTACGGGCTCGCCCTTTTCGAGTGTGGTGGTCAGATAAAAATACGCGCAACATCCTTTGCCGTGCTTTTCTTGAAAGTATTCCCGAAGGCCCTCGAATTTTTTAATCGTGTCGGAAATGTTCGACCCGACCGGCCTAATATCCCAGGGCTGGGCACCCTCCTTTTCTTTTACATCAATGGAGTAAAGTCTAAATTTGGAGCTTGGTGGGTTTCTGCTTAAATCCGGCAAGTCGCCGTCTAAGTAGGGTACGAATATGCTGTTCATAGAAGCCCCCTCGTTTAATTAGTTTTTGCCAACAAAAAATTTACGGTGCAGTTCTCTATTCCATCCGTACAATCCACGCCGTCCACCGTACCGGAGCTGATGGACGTAAACCCCATTACCTCGTTTCCGGAACGTTTGTTGACCAGTATCCTGTGGTCCTTGGAATCAATGGTCGTAGTAAAGCAAAACTCAAGCTCAAAGTTGATTGTATCTTGGGGTTTGGCAAATTCAAATTCCAAGTAAACCTGGTTATGGCTGTTTTCCATAAGCTTAAGCTCGCCATCGATATTGTTGTGAGAGATGTGCTTATTGAAAAACTCCTTAAATCCAGGAGTTGAACCCAGACTGCGCTTCATGCGATCAGGAAAGCGGAAGGTCCAAATAATCACATAACCACTGGCAGCATTTGCCGATGCTTCAACTGTTTCGGGTTCTTCATCGAGCCTAACCGCAAGCCTGGACTTTATGTCCTCGGAAACGCTAAGCGCAAAGGAAAGGAGTGTCGGGTTATACAAACACGCGGCAAGAAGCAGCTCCACGTCTTCCCTGGGAAAATTTCCGCAAAGAGGTTTGCTTTGGGCAAAGCCATATTCCTCGTGATAAAATTCCATAACCTTGTCGCCTTGGTCTTGCGCCAGGAGGCCAAGCAATTCCAAAGAAAGCCGCCGGTCATCGTCGTTTTCATGTTCAAAGATGTCCATCATTTCCATGATCTCGTTCTTGTGCCGCTCGGCGCAAGTATATACATCCTTGAGGGTAATGTGATTCTCGAGCATAAGCTCGTTGAGCAGTTCGTCCGTATCCAGTTTCGCTACCGTTCCTGTCATTTGTCTGCCTCCTAATTGTTTAGCCTTTCGACCGTTTCCATTATACTATGCAAAATTTTCCGCATTTTTTTATTAAAAAGCTTTTCGATGGGCTTAAGCAGTTCCTTGTCTGCGGTTGTAATGCCGCAAAGCTTCGCGTAATAACCAAACAGTTGCTTAATGGCATACGTTTTTTCCTTAACTCCTGCAATGTTGCTGTTCAAGAAATAGGCTTCGAGCATTTGGGCAAATTCCTTTTCCGATTCTGTGGGAAATTCCCTTCTTACACATTCAAGCGCTCGCTGTCGAATTCTTTCGAATACGTCTTCGTCCTCAAAAGACGTTTCCTCGTATTCGAATACGGAATCTGAATTGGACAATATATCCGAGAGCTTGGCCTTGCCGTCTTCGGAACCGGGAATTTCTTCATCAATAGATTTTTTTACGGGATCGTTATACCAAATGTCGTACTTCGTGGTCAGCCACGTTACGTTGCTTTTGTTTGCAATACTTTCAATCAACCTGACCGGAGCGGTAGGGGAATGGATTTCCGTTCCCTTTGTCACGGTTTCAAGCTCATTGTTTACCATTTCGGCAAACGCTCCGATAAGGTTACTGTTCAAAACCTCTTCGGCGGACATTTTCCAGGCATTGGTCTTTTCGGTTTTAAGATACGAATCCCGTTTGCGGAGGATTTCATGATAAAAAGGGATGCTATCCTTGAGATAGTCATCCAAATGACTGCGAAGGGGTGCGTAATCTGCAGGTGCTTTATAACTCGCTTCCTTTTCCTCTCTCCACATTCCAAAAGCGCGGAGATTATATACCTTGTGGGCGAAATACCGGTATGCATCGTATATCTCTTTCGGTTTATGTAAGGAAAACATACCGGTAAAATCCCAGGTAAAACCGTTCAAAACAGCGTCATATTTCCCAATGTTGCCGCCATGCCCCCAAAAAGCTTTTTCTTTAAACAGTTTATACGCATTTTCTTCGTGGTCGCTATATGTTGGGTGCAGATCTTTGAATTTGGCAACAAACAAAGCTTCATCTTTTTGCATTAAGTGCCCAAATATATCATAGGGCTTCGGCTCGCGATTTATCTTTTCCCGCAATTCTTTCAGATACTCTTTTTTGACAAGGCCAAGAAACGGTTCTTCTCCCAGCATTTTGGGAACGTCAAGCTCCAGTTCCCCATTAAACTGAAGGTGCAGGGGAAGAATAAGGGGCTGTTCTGTCGTCGCAAAACGCAAATATCCGTTGAATATATCCATGGGGCAATCGTGTATCGAAACGTGAGGAAAATAGGCCAAAAATAATTTTTTAAGCCAGTTGATCTGGGGAAGCGTCGGTACACTCATAAATGTCTCCTTTTACTCTTCCTTGTATTATACATCAACTCCGGAAAATGCGTCAATCATGACCTCCGAAACATTCCATGCTTATTTGGGATTCGATGCAGGTTACCCTAATCCTGTGTTCCTTCAGGGCGAAAACCGGAAACAGCAAACGGGTTTTCATTACGGGGTTGCTTGAATCCGGAACATTGCACCCAAATGTGAACGTTTTTGCGTATTGTTTGTACCGCCTTCCAGGGCACTTTCTATGGATTATGGGCATCGCCTTTATACGTATAAAGAGCGGATGGACCATTTCAGTTCTGTCAAACAGGAACCGAAACAGGATGCAGTTGTCTTGTAAATCGCCGTCAATCAGCAGCTTCCCGGAAAATTCGCGTTTCCGTATATGTTTGACTGGATACAGTTTGTTCATAAACACCTACCTCCTAATGCCGCGAGCATCCGCATTGGATACGCCGCCACCGACAGTGCTGGTAATAACGCCGTTGCCGGAGCCTGCGGCACCGGAGCTGCCGTTGCCTCCGTTGGAATGGCCCGATCCACCACCGCCGTGTCCTCCGCCATCGGCAGGGAAATTATTGGCAATTATTCCGCCAAGTCTGGTAAACGTACCGCCGGGGGTCACATTGTTGCCGCCGACTCCGCCTCTTGCGCCATTGCCTCCATTGCCGCCGTATCCTCTCCTGCCACTGCTGCCCCCTGGACCGCCGCTGCCAGCAGAACCGCCGTCGCCGCCTCGCCCACCGGCACCTCCTGCACCGGCATAGTTGCCGGATATAGTCCCAAAGTACAGGATAAACACGCCGCCGCTATCCACGTTCACTCCGCCGTTTCCTCCGGCCCCCGCGTTTCCGCCTCTTGCGCCATTGCCTCCATTGCCGCCGCTTCGGAAGGGCGTGCTTCTGCTGTCACCGTTTCCGCCTCTTCCCCCAGCACCACCGGCCCCCCCGGACCCACCGCGGTTGGCGGAAATGCTCCCCCCCAGCATGGTAAATATGCCGCCATTTTCAACGGTTATGCCGCCGGTACCGCCAGCCCCCCCAGCTGAACCGGCTGCGCCAGGCTGCCCATTGTTGCCGCTGCTTTGTCCGTTGTTGCCGTTAGCCCCGTTAGCGCCGGCGGTGCCATTGCCGCCATGGTTGCCGGTGACGGCGGCTTCTAGACTCATTGTAAACCTTCCGCCATCGCCCACTTTAACTCCGCCGAAGCCGCCTGCGGCACTGCCGCGATTTCCGGAAATTACTCCGCCGTTCATGTAAAACGTTCCGCCGTTCACGTTTACGCCTCCGCCGCCAATGTTGTCGATAATTCTTGCCCCTTCGTTCATGACCAAGATTCCCCCGTCGTCTATCCTTACCAGATAGCTGGTGTTCGACGGCCTGCCGAGCAGGGTGATGCTGCTGTCCAGTTCAAGGGTAACGCCGGAACCAATCACGAGGAGGGCCCCGTTTTGGTCAAGGCTTACTGTACGCATACCCCCAATCCCCCTAATGATGATAACAACATCGTCGCTACCGGAAGGCCGCGACAAAATCTTGGGAGAAATAATATGATCGCGATCCAGTTCGATGGCGTAACGATTGCGGCTTGCGTCGTTTATCAACCACTCAAACTGTTCGCGGAGGCCATCTCCATGCACTGGCACGACGGCGGTCGGCGCGCTGGTAACGCTGCCGGCATAACTCGAACGGGTTGCCGTTACGCTGATGGTCCAGCCTACGTCCGCGATCCGCACGTTGTACCTTTCTCCGTTCTCGCCAGGAATTGGGGTATCCCCACGTTTCCACTGGAAGGTTATGGCCCCGCTACCGCCAAGGCCGCCTGTATCCGCCGTCAGCGTCTCCCCCACCCGAACTCTTCCGTTTATTTCCAAAGTACCCATGGATACAGCCACTACCTGAGATCCGCCTACAATTCCGGGCACGGCAATCGAAACCCATATATCGCCGGATCTTGCGACGGTAGCCGCCAGCGACCACGAAGTTGATCCGCCCGTCAACGCACCGGTTGTTACGGAGCCCGTTCCATCACCGACAATAATATCACCAGCGATTATGTCATAAACGGAGGCCCCGAAGTTAAGGCTTATGACGTTTGCAGTCGTATTGAAGGCGGCCGCCCATGTAACAGGCCTAACCGTTACGGTTCTGGGTCTTGCTTCAATTCCTTCCATGTTAACAGAGACGGTTACGCTTCCTGGTTGCAGAACGGTAACGGCCAACGACCACGAAACCCCGCCGCCGGTTAGCGCCCCGATTGCTGCCGATCCCGTGCCGTCGCTAACGGTAATGTCGGCTGCCGTCAGCCCGTAGACGGGGATGCCGAAGGTAAAGTCTATGGCGGTCGTGTCGGTGACGGAATTGGCGATCGCTGTCCAAGTGGCTACCCATCTCGCATAAATGGTAACGCTTTCGGTCGGTGTGAATATTTCCCCAGCGACAAAAGTCGTTCTCGCATCGGCTTTCGCCCACCCGTCGAAAATGGCCCCGTCTCTTGATATGCTTCCCGGAATCGTTATGTGGGAACCTTCGCTTACACGCAGCGGAATGGGAACGCTCCCACCGCCGTTGGCGTCGAAGGTGACGGTAACGATCCATCTTGCGTGCAGCGTTACATCGCGGAAGGGCATAAAAGAGTCCCCCACATTAAAATTCGCCGTGCCGTCGGTCCAGCCCCCGAAACTTAACCCGCTCCTCGAAAGCTCGCCGCCATCGGTAAGTATTATGCTGGAACCTTCTGTTACGGCTACGGTTTGTGGACTCGCGGTTCCGCTGCCATTGTTGGCGTCGAAGGTAACGATGAAGACGGCGAGCCATCTGGCGTACAGGGTGATGTTTCCCGGCGGTACGGTGAATTGGCCGCCCGATTGTAAAATATCGGCACCGTCGGCAGTCGTACTCCAACCGTCGAAAATATGCCTGTCTTTTGAAATCCCATGGCCATCCGGTAGCATAATGCGTTCTCTGGCCGTTACCGTCTGTGGGCCAGGTGGGATTCCGCTGCCATTGTTTATATTGAATGTAACCGTGGAGGGGCCACAGGTCCAGATTGCGAACAACCTTACCTCACCTTCGTCTTCGGTGGTCATATTTATCACCAATTCCTGATTCCCATATATTCTTTCATCATTGGCTGGATCCGGCGACCTTGACCAACCAAGGAAGATATAGGGATCGTTGGTAAATGCATTGGGCCTTAGGTAGTCCGCCACGCCAAAGGTAAATTCCGAGGGGCACATTTCGCCGGCGCCTCCGTTGGGATTGTGGACGACAATGTAGCGGTGTGTTCGCCATGTGGCGTACAGCCTGACCGTTGAGCCCTCGACTCTTGAGATGTCCCGTGTGGACTGCCGATCCATTAGCTCGGCGTTGTCGTAATGAACATCGGGCGATTTGGCCCATCCCATAAATGTGTGTCCAGTGCGTTCGAACTTGTTGGGACTTAGGTTTTCCTGTACGCCAATCCTGCGAATGGACGGCTCCATTTCTCCAAGTCCGCCATTTGCCAGGAAGACCACGGTATAGGAGGGCCAGCATGCCGAACCCGAGCCGTCGAGTTCACAGGCCGCAAAGAACACCGCACACATGGCAAGGAGGATCCTCGCCGCATAATTCCGCAATGATTTGTTTTGCATTATCTGCTCCTTCGATGATAGATGGAATGGGGAAAACGAAATATCCAACCGACCGAAACCGTATTTTGGATGACGTCCGTTATGTCAAACAAATTCGCGCGCACGGTGTAGGAAAGGTGTACCCTGTTCCACATTATCAGACCCACCGTCAAGTCCAGCGTGATAATTCCCGTTCCAAGGTTGGGCGGCCATCCCCTGGACACGGTTAACCCATCACCAAAACGGAACTCTTCCATAAAAAAACCGCCGCCGCCCCCTATGTATGCGTTGCCCCAATTGTTAACGGGTATGAAGAACGCATAGTGAAGAAAGAGCGCCATCGAAAAATAGTCTACCCCCTCAATCCCACTCATGAACCCGAAGTCGCAGCCGAGCCTAATGAACGAACGCGGGAACGGCGCAAGGGTCGCCTGTATGGTGGCCATCGCCAACGGCTCGGTAAAGGTTAGAGGCGCGACGTTGAAGGAAGTGCCTGCGGCAAAGCCTACGCTCCATAGGCGCAGCCTGAAGTGCTCGGCCCGACGATCCTTGGCATATTCCAAACGCTGCACGGCGACGGAGGGGTCTGGCGCAACCTGTCGCGCGGCTTCAAAGTTAGCCGCGGCCTGCAGGAACCTGTTGCGGCTTAGATTCTCATTGCCATGCCATATGTATGCATCGGCTGTTGCCCGTCGTCGTTGGATGTCCGTGCGTCGCCTTTCGACTTCTTCCAGTCCGCGTGTGGCTTCGAAATTCCCGGGATATATCCGGAGGGCCCCGCGAAACGATGTTTCCGCCGAAGATAAATTTTCGCGGCTCAAGCTTAAATACCGATGCCCACGATCGATATACGCCCTAGCTGCATCGGCCCTTTGCCTTATGGCCCTGGCTCGCCGTTGCACGGCTACGGAATGCCCTGGTACGGACTGCAAGGCGGAATCAAATGCGGCGATCGCCTGTGTGAATTCCCCCCTTCCCAAGCGCTCGTTTCCAATACCGATATGTCGGGCCGCATCTGCTTCCGCGATTTGCCTTCGTTGCTGTTTATACGTCAGCCTCCGGACTTCTTCCAACCGCTGTATCACAACAGGGCTCGGGTATATCCGGGAAGCCTCTAAAAACTGGCTCTCCGCCGAGGGCAGATTTCCTACGGTCAAATATCCATCGCCGCGACTGATGTGCAATGCGGCCGCGGCTACCGCCCTTTGCCTTATGCCCTCTTCCCTCCTAGCCGTATTGGCGTTTTCGATGGTGACGGACGCGAGGGAAAAAGCCGTTATTCCATTTTCTTCCCTTCGTATTACCGTTTCCCGGCGCACGCCCTGCAATAAAAGCCTAGTGGAGATACTGCCAACAAGAAACTCGCGTCCGTATATATTGGCATTGCTCCTCATGCCGAAGTGCAGATATTCCTCTTCCACCAGCACGGATATTCTTTGGGCAAGGTTTGTTATAGCCATGCGTTCGGCTTCCTCGATTGCCTCGTTAACCGTCCGCCTGGGATCGGATTCCGCCCAAGCATAGTAATAGGCTCCATTCGGGGGAATGATGCCCCATTCGTCCAGAGGCGTCCATATTTGCCGCGCGTACAGAATGGGTGTAGAAATAACCAGCAGACAAATAAACAGTTGTTTTTTCATAAGCGTCTCCTGTTTAACAATGCGAAGGATTGCGGGATTTTCAAAAACGAAAAAATACCGCCGCGTTTCATTTATGGAAAAGATATTTTTTCACGAGAGGTACGGTTTTTTCCCAAAAAAACGGATTCTCTTCGCATAGAAGGCATGGGCGAAAGAAAATGCGCCTTTCGCCAAAAACTTGATCGTACGGAGGTACAAATGAGAGTGAAAAGCTTGGTTTTACTGTGTCTCGTTAGCGGACTGATAGCCTCTCCGCTTTTGGGACAACCCCGACCGTCCGGCTCGCTACCCATCCCGGAAGGGTTAAGGCGAGCCACCCCGCAGGCCGTGATGAGCCGTATGAACCTGGACGGCGAGCCTCTGCCCCCCAGGGTGAATCTGGCGGAGGGGGTTATCTACGCCAGATGCCAGGGCCAGGTTGGATCGTGCGCGGCCTGGGCCGTGGCGCAGACTATGACCATCATGAGGAGGATGCAGGAGCGTCTTCCCGCGTCGGGCAGGAACTGGCACAGCCCCAGCTTCCTGTACTACCATACCATGCGCGGCAACGATCAGGGATCGTCCATACACGACAACCTGGAATTCGCAAGGAACATGGGCATAGCCACCGAGATCACGTTCCCCTACACGACGGATATATGGCTGCGGCCGGGAACCCACGCCTTCCGCGAAGCGATCAGATACAAGGGTCTGTACTGGCGGTGGATACAGCATGACGACGTGGACGCTTGGCGGCTGTTTCTAGCGCAGGGCCACCCGATTATGGTTTCCCACAGGGTTACCTACAATTTTCATAGCCACCGGGAAGGTCTATATTGCCCCTCGGGAACACCTACCGGCACGTTCCACGCCGTCGTCGTAGTCGGATACTGCTACGCCGACCAAACGCTGCTGGTGCTTAACTCCTGGGGGGAGCACTGGGGAGAGAACGGATTTTTTAGGATAGGATTCGACACGATTCGCAACACCGGTTCGTTTGTGCGCTGGGCTGCCATAATGTCCCCTGCCGCGCCGAACGTGGCGGCCCCACCTTTCCCGACGAATGTGGAGGCTTCAAGGGGCGCTTATTCGGGCAGGGTGGCGCTGACGTGGAACTCGATCGGGAATGCCCTGTACTACGAGGTGTTCAGGCTGGGGCGCGGCGGAGAGTATGTAAGTCTTGGTACGACAAACGAGGCCGCCTTCGTGGACTCGAACGTTAGGCAAGGAGGCCGGTATTTCTATCTGGTTCGCAGCCATACACGGAACGTCAGCTCCTCGCTTTCCTTTCCCACCGAGGGCTGGGCGCGGGACGGTCCGAACGCTCCGCCTGGCATACCGTCCGGCCTAACCGCTGTACAGCGCGACAACACCGTGGTTCTAAGATGGAATCCAGTGGAGACGGCGGAACGGTACGTTGTCTATTTCTGGAGGGGAGCCGATTGGGTTCGCGTAGGCGAAACGACCGAGATGTTCCTCGTCGATGAAAACCCTGCGGGAAACGGAAATTCGGCGATTTCCTACATTGTGGTAGCCGAATCCAGGTTCGGAAGAAGTCTCCCCGCCACCGCAGCCACGGTGCTGTTCGAATTCAGAGGGGGACGTGCCGGCGATGACTATAATCCAGGTGGGAGTGGGAACGAAATAATATACAACGGCGACTTCTACACATTTCCGGCGAGGAGATTCGCGGACATGGAGTGGGCGTTTATCGAGGGGTTCCGGCGCAGCGCGATGGAGTTCAGGCGAGGGTTTGGCGAAAGCCAACAACGGTTTATGCAGGGGTTTATTGGAGGCGGCCAATGAAAAACGCGCTCTTGATACTGTGCTTTGCCTTAATAGGCGGCGCGCTCTTTGCGCAGGGGCAAAGGGACGGCTGCTCCGATGTCGAAACCGGATGGATGCCAATGGAAAGACCCGTCGTGACTGGGGGGATTGCGGAAATCGATGTTTCGTCTTGGCCCGCGGAGCTTCTCGATTTCGTCAACGAAATCTGCGGCGGCAACGAGGGGGAAATATGTCTTGACACCGAAGTGATGCGGGTTTTTGCCCAACCCATAAGCGGGATCAGATACTTCGTTTTTGGACAGCGGGAAAACGGTGAATTGGTCGTCCATATCGTACTTAGGAATCTGTCGGGGGAGTTTGCCCTGCTGGGATCCTATCGGGGAAGGGAAATCTTTGATTTTTTTGCCCCGTTTCTTGCGACAAGATTTTAAAAAAGGCCTGGTTCTTTGCATTTAAATTACAGGGGCTCGTTAGAGCCTCTAAATAAAACGACTGGAGGAAACAGTTATGAGAAAGATTATGTGTACGATGGCTGCCATTGGGTGTCTTGTCATGGGAATGGGAAGCACGGCATTCGGACAGGAAGGGCTTACCGCGATTGAAGCGTACGTCAGGTCAATCGCCCCGATCGGCTTCACGGGCTTCAACATCTCGAGCAATTGCCCTGTCTCAAACGAGGCGTTCGTTGAGTTGTTGCTGGGTAACGGTGATTCGTCCCGGATAGTGACGCACTACTTCGTAACATCGCCCTACCCGATCAGGGCAACCGAGCTGCGTTTTGCTTCGCGGCGTGCGTCCGTCGAGCTGGCCGCGCTGGCCGTGGCGGCAATCCAGAGTGAGTTTGCCGAAAAACTGGCACAACTGGACACAAGGGAAAGATCCCAGGCGGAGGCGATGATCTCAACTATAGTGACGACCGTCATGCTGCAAAACATCAGGCAGGAGCTCCCTATTCGCGCTTCGGCAAGCCACTCAGACGGCATCAGGGAATGGTATCTGTGGTCGGCCTTCTTCTCTGCGGAAGTGCCCAGTGCTGCCGTCGCGACCGAGCTTGACGACATGCTGGCAAGATCTAGGTCCCGTGGCAATCAAGGCGGACTTGCATCAAACCAAGGTGGAAGGACGGAACCGACACAAGCCGATGCCATTTTCGCCACGGTTGACAACCTTCTTCAAGCTGACGAGCGTTTGCAGAACATGTGGAGACGTACAGATAGCCTTCTGGACTAAACTAACCATTGGCTGGGGCTTTGTTCGCCCCAGCCAACCATTTTAAAGCTCTTCGAGGGAGAATAGTAATGAAAAACATGTGCATTGTATTATGGTTTCTCGCAATAGGAATGGGAAACATAGCGGCAGCATTCGGGCAGGAACGGCTCACGGCGATCGAAGCCAATGTCAAGGCGTTGGCGCCACTTGGCTTTACGGGTTTCAGCATCGACAACAACTGCCCTGTTGCAAACAACACGTTCATGTCACTGAGATTCGGCAGCAATGATTCGTCCCGAGTTGTAACACATTATTTTCTTACTTCTCCCTACCCGATCAGGGAGCCCGAATTAAGATCTGCTTCGAGGCGAGCGTCCGTTGATCTGGCTTGGAATTGGGAACGGGAAGCGGATAATGCAAAAGAATGGGCAGGGTTAGTTATGCCAATATCCATACCTATGCGAAGCATCCAAACGGAAATCGAGGTTCGTGCGTCAGCCAGTCATCCAAACGGAAGCAGATGGTATGCTTGGATGGCGATCTTCTCGGTGTCGGTAGCTGAACTTGAGAATCTGTATACCCAGGCAGGCATTGGAGAAAGCCTGTTCTTTGAAGTGTTTACGGAAGATGCGGTGGAGCTGCTATACAGAGAGCTTGCCACCAGAATCCCCGCCTGCTGTACCCTGGCGGTGTATCACGTAGGTCGGTCAGATACGACGGGAGCGTCCTATATCAATACGTTGGCGGATCGCCTTGTCGATTCGGGGTTTGCCGTGCTTCATCAATCGAACCTTGCCCCCGTTTACCTCGAAAGGCTAGAGCGAATGTTCCAGGCGAAAGATCGGGAAACGGAGACGCAGGCGGCTGCGGAGCTAGACGTAAGATTCATTTTGATGGGTGAAATGCGTGAAACACCTGGTAGATGGGCATGGGTCAAGGTTTGGGATATAGAGGCGGATCGAAACTTGATAGATGTCCTTGTGGGATTTTAAGCACAAGGGAACCGCAATAGAACAGCGGCTCCGAGGGAGCGAAATGATGACAAAAAAAACAACATCCATCACGGAGGATGAACATGGATATTAAGAAAATTTTACTGCCTTTGGTTTTGCTTATAGGGTTTTCTGCTACGGTGTCTGCGGGAGGATTGTGGGACAGAAGCCACGAGGTCGATTCATACGTGCCGCATGGGGAATGTTTGCCGCCGGTCAAAACGGATATCATAAAACCCTGTTTCCATGGGGCAATAAAATCCAATGACCCATTGCGCTTTATGAAAGAGCTGACTGGACGCGAAAATATCATCCGGGTCAATGGAGCGACGGACTTGGCAAGGATCAGGGATCTTCTGCGGCTTGCGGAATCGGGGGAAGCGGATGCCGCGGGCCGTCGGTATTTCGCATATTCCCCGTCACTCCTAAGAAAAGCTCCGGTGAGCATGTCGGATAGACGGCTGGACAGAGAAATCTTCATGGCTGCGGCTGCCAGGGAACTTCGGCAGGTGTACACTGTTGATATTGCGGTCAATATCAAGGGCCATGACGGCGAAATCGTGTATTCTTTCAGCCCAGGGGTTATCGAGTTAACATCCGATGTCCATATCACTTCGAGGCGTAGGGAAACCATGATTACTTACGTGGCAGATATTGGAGATGGAGAGTACGGATACGGGATATTCTACCTCTACTCCGGTATGCTGACAAATGTGGATTCCAATTTCTTGCGAGTGATGAGCAAAATCAATGACAATGATTGGAACGCCGCTTTTTCTGCCCTGCTTGAAAAACGGTTACAGGATTAGCCTAGGGGTTTGGCGGGGCTGGAGCGTCATTTGCAAAAGGAGTGTATCACGCAAATAATTCCTGCTCGGCGCATGTTCAGCAAGCCAGCCCCAAACGTCGGCACTGTCGCTTGGGGCTACGGCAGGAATACTGCTTCTCCGCCAGCATTGGTGCGATTGAACAGAGCAACTCTGGATACGGCCATAAAACCAGTTTAACGATATTTCCGCTTGCCACCGCGGAACGAAAAAGCGTTGAGCCTGGGGGTAGGTTTGCAGGCTACCGTTAAATCACACCATTGCAAGAAGAATCGATGGCTCGCTCTGGGCTTGGGGACACAAGTGGTATTCCGCAGAATTAAAGCACACGCATCCACGGTTGCATTTTTTTATGCGTCTTACCCTGTCCGAGTCCAAAGCGGATCCGAAAGTGAGCCAACGAATGCCGTCCGCTTTTGACACGGATATTGTTGATATCATGGGAAACCCGTTTTTGTCAATCGTCGCAACGGCGCAATACCCTGCATTCTCCGCGCCCATCTTTTCCGCAATAACCGCCTCGGCTTTTGCGACAACCTCGTTTTTCATGTTCCACTCCTTCGTGGTTTATAAGGCATACGCTAAGTGTTATGCCGTGAAATAATCTCTTTAATTATGCCCCAAAAGACCGATGGGGCATCCGTGTCCGGCAAATGCCCTGCATTTTCCATCCAATACAGTCCCTTTTGGGGTGCATGAATTGTTTCAAAATATTCGGCGGCTATGATGCTTGAGGTCATTGTGTCATGCCGCCCCAGAATATAGTAAATCGGCACATCGTATTCTTTCACGTTGCTAATATCATAGTCAAAAAGCACCTCTGCATACAGCTTTTGGTTTAACGATTCAAAATCGGCCTCATCTTCCGGTGTCCAGATAGGGCTGTTGCCGTAAATCTCGAACACGTCATTAGCGTAAAAATCGTATTTGCTATACCCTATCGTGGATAGCAGACTGTACTCCTCAAAATATTTTTCGCGATCGTTGGGGAAATTTTCATTGACACCTTCCAGCATCTTTATGTCTTCTTGGTCGCCGGCTTTTATAACCGCCGCCTTTACATGCTCGTAATACATTCTATCCTGTCGATGCCCGTCAACAACTTGGCCGTAGCCAATATACCCCGCCACGGTTTCGGGGTACTTTATGATGTACTGCGTGCCCAGCATACTGCCCCAGGAATGACCGGCAAGAAAGATTCTGCTGGTTTCATATTTTTGCTTCACATATTCAACCGTTTGCCTTAAATCTTCCAGCAGAACATCCAGCGAAAGACTATCGAGTGCGGAATTGTTTTTCAATTGAGTTTTCCCAGCCCCGCGCTGATCATAGAAAACAACATTGCAAAAATCAACATAGGGCTGTATGTAGTAGGCCGTGTAGGAATTAGCAAGCCCTGGCCCGCCGTGCAGCATAATGACCACATCGTTGCCCGTATTTGGAAGATGCAAAAAATACTGCGATATCCCGTTTATCGAAACATATTCCTCGAAAAAATCTTTGGCCATTACGCTCTTCTCCTGTCATTCATGGTTCTTAACAACATACCATGGGTGAGGCAAGCACGTCAACCACAAGCGTTTTCCCTTGGGGCTGAACGTGGCCTCTAATTTGTTCAATGGGATTTATAAAGCCCGACGATCCCCCGTCTTCTTCGCCGCCATCGCAATCAGCGCAATGTCGTCGTCGGTATCGGCTTCCAGAAGTTTCGTGTCGGAACCTGAGCCCCCTCCGTCATCTCCAAATTCCTTCGCGAAATTTTCCTTGGACCAATCCGCCCAAGACCACCAGATGCCCTTGGGGTCGTCAATGTCGTAGCACGCGGTGATCTCGCAAAGCCCGGTTTTCTCCCAAAGATTGTGCCACCATCCGCCGCTGTGGAAAGTGAACAGCTCGGGCATCCACAGATCCTTCAGCGTTTCAGGATACCCCTTTTCAAACTCGCACCTAAGCCCGGGAACGACGATCCCAAACTGGCCGCCGGGTTTTACAAGTTTGGAAAACACATCGGGGAAGTAGTTCTCGCCTGCGCCGTAGTATTGGTAGCTGTCAATGGAAATTGCAACGTCAAAAAAGCCTTCCGCATATGGCAGCGCATGGGCTTCCGCATGGATGGGGAACACCCTGTCCGCCACGCCGGCTTCCTCGAAGCGGCGAAGGTTATCCGTTGCGCTTATCCAAAGGTCGTTGGCGAAAACGGTAACGCCGTATTCCTTGGCAAGAAACACGCTGGTAATCCCCTTGCCGCAACCCATGTCCAAAACCCTCATGCCCGGGCGCAAATCCATGTGTCCGCACAGATCCTCCAGCAACCAAAGGGGATGCGGCCCCATCCAGTTTTTCTCTATCCATTCGCGATCGTACTTTTCCGATCTGGGATATTTTTTCATTGTTTCTACTCCTTGAACAAAACGCCCGCGTCTGTCTCCCCGTTCGTAAAATACAGGTTATACCGTTCCGCGGTGAAATGCAAGACGCAGAAGTTTGGGTCATCCGTTCCGGAATAAAATGCCTCCAGCCCGTCATACCACGCATCCAGTTTTGCCTGTCGGTCGGTCAGTATCTCGACCGTGCCGACAAGGGAAATGTGGTATTCGGCGGAATTGATGCACACGC
>Ga0209755_10002910_pt1 | contig 22371 bp, 15 predicted proteins | sample TergutCo191P1_FD_187301 | JGI IMG/M metagenome (GOLD analysis project Ga0209755, IMG submission 187301) | Cornitermes sp. P1 segment gut microbial communities from Petit-Saut dam, French Guiana - Co191P1 (SPAdes) (version 2) | ecosystem: Host-associated > Arthropoda: Insects > Digestive system... | reverse complement strand
TTGGAAATCTTTTGTTAAATTCAAAAAATGTCATTTTGTTTAACTCCCATTGTTTTAATGATAGTTAAATTATATTACAGTTGTAGACTAATGTAAATATGTAAGTATACGTGAGGGTATAATCCCGTATTTTAATAATTAAATAAAAAGAGGCTGTCCGTATGGACAACCTCTTTTTATTACTCCCCCGCGCGGATTCGCCTTCCAGCCCTCAGCTCCTGCTTCGGGCTTACAGGCCGCCTACGCGTTGCCGGTGCATCCTTGTGCCGCTTTTTCACATATAAGGCATTCGCCTTACTTTTTTATAGCAACGCTCCGTTCCGAATCCGCAATTAAACTAATAATAAAAAAGCTTCCCAACCATTTAACGGTTAGAAAGCCTTTAACTAAGCTCCCCCGCGCGGATTCGGACCACGGACCCAGTGGTTAACAGGCAGGGGGATAACTCACACTTAGGATTACAAAAAATTATCTAAGTGCTTACAATATAAGGAATTACGTTATGTAACTCCTAACCTAATGCTGTCTTTCGATGCCAATAAAGTGAATACTTTATTGACATTATTCTTTTTTAAGCGATCAAATAAGATATCAATTTTTTCATTATTAAAATGGAATGGTGTTTGAATCTTAAATTTAACTTGTTTAATATACAAAAGTGGATCTTCTGTATCATATTCTAAATTTAGATGATCTTGTAATGAATTGCCTTTTTTATTCCTTTTTTAAGGACATCATCATATTTCTTTATATTATGCTCGGAATATTCTTTTAGGAAATGTCTGGTGTTCGAAAATAAATATGTCCACGGATGCAAATAAAGCATATTCTTAATATCTTCATAATTTTTAAATGTATTTAAAATAATATTACTTGTTTCAATAATAGAATAACCATCCAATTGTTTAATTGGCTTTTCTTGTGAATATGATACTTTATGGATTTCATTTCCTTTTATTAATTGATATGAGTAAGGAGGCGTTCCTCATTCCGCCTCTTGTACAGTTTCTGGTTATATTCCCATGAATTTTTACTATTTCTCTTAGGTGGTACAACCGGATTAAACTTTAATCCTCATGCCGTAAGTCTCGTCACCCGCCGGTTTTAACGAACATAGATACCATGCCAAGAACCGAAGGTTCGCAATTTTGCAAGCGGCTACAGAGTGAAGGTTTGTGTTTCTTTCATGCCGAAAATGCCCACGGTGAGTTTTACAGGGCCGCCGGAAGTTTTCTCCAGCAGGCTGGCCTCAATAATCCTCGGCTTTTCCGGGATAAGAGGGAAGTAATCGTCACTGTAAAGGAGTTTTTGGTTACTTTCCAGCTCAACCATGCGGACAGGTGTTTTGGCTTCCAGATGAATAAGCCATTTGCCTTCTCCGGCTTTTTCGGTCTTTACCTTCAGGGCTTTGTACTCTCCGTCATATTCCATGAACGGGCAGAAGAAGAGCATATCATCGGCAAGGAGCTTTTCCTTCACCGAAGCGCAGACATAGATGACTTCCTGGGTACGCTCATTCACCTCCCTGTAAAGATCCCTCAATCTGAAAGCTTCCAGAGGCCAGTCCGGCTCTGATCTGATTTTTCTTGACCAGTAACCCAGACAGTCGCCGTTTCTGGTTAGATGAAAGACTTCTAGATCAACAGTAAAGATCTCGATTCCGTGGTTGGAGACCATAACAGAAACATCCGCTACGTCCCGCCGGACCTTAAGCGCCAGCGGGGCGAAAACCCTTTTTACAGCGTAGTAGGGCATCATGGGATAACCGCCGTAATCCACGCACCCAAACTGGAACAGGGGACCGCCCTTATTAAAAGACCAGTAGAGAAAGCCGTTATTACCGGGACTCTCAAAACGGTACATACTAAGGGCGCTGTAATCCGCCCGCATCTGCTCTACTTCCAGGCTGCGAAGGTAAAGCCTTAGATTAGTCACTTCAAACCAATCAGTAAAGGGGTGTTTTGTAAAGAGGCCGAGACTGGTAAGTTCTTTCCATTTTTCCGCCCACTTAAGGCCCGTGAATTTATCCACATCAAGACCCATGTATTTTTTAAGGGTTTCCGGCCTGGAATAGCTCTCCTGGGTCCAGCATGTTTCGGTAACAAAAATGGGATCTTTTGTACTGTTGTAAAAGTTGCCCCAATTATGGCTTTCTCCTTCTACCGGTGACTGACAGTACATGCCGCCGTGGGGAGAGTTGTCAATGTAAGGCAGCTCAGGGCAAAGCCTAGCGCTGAGGGCGGGCAGATCAACTGTGATAAGCCTCTCACCGTAAAACCGGTTTGTTGTCTGCTTCCAGCCCCAGCAGTCCCAGCCTTCGCGGGTTTCATTGCCGCCGCAGATTAAACAGAGGCAGGGGTGAGCGCGTATCTGCCTGAGCATCTCCTCAGATTCCGAAAGGAAATCTTTTGTCCACTCCTTGTCGTATTCGGGATATTGGTTAGAGTGCAGGAAAAAATCCTGATAGAGCATAATGCCACGTTTGTCACATTCACTGTAAAAATAATCATCTTCAATAACACCGCCGCCCCAAATGCGGATCATGTTTACATATTGGTTGTCCAGCATTTCGAAGATACGGCGGTATTCATCCTGGCTACGGTAGGACTTAATGTAATCAAGAGGGATGTGGTTTTGTCCATGAACAATAACTTTCCGTCCGTTGATTTTAATGTAAAAAGTTTTCCTTCCCCTTTCGTCTCTTGTGATAAGCTCCGAAGTCTTAATCCCTATCCGCTGGGTTATCTCATCACTAACTTTTCCCTTCTCTTCCAGTTTAACCGTAAGAGAGTAGAGATTTGGCTCTCCGTAACCCCTGGGCCACCAAAGCTCAGGGTTGTCTATACTTATGGGAATTTCCGTGTCACCATTGTCAACAGAGATATCGGCGCTGTAAACAACACTGCCATGATAATCAATGCGGATCTTTGCTCTGGCATCTTCCTTCACGTTTTTTACGGAAAGAAGAAGCTTGCAATTTGCACGGCTTTCTGAAATAACCAGGGTTTTGAAACAGCAATCGTTTATGTAAGCGCCGGGGTAAAGGATGAGACTAACCTCCCTTACAATACCGATGCCAAGAACTCCGGTCCCCAGGTTGAGAAGACTTGAGCCGGCGAAAAAACTGCGTTGGTAACGCCGGATCAGGGACTTACCCAGTAAGCCTTCTGTATCCCGTCCGTTACTGAGATGCTTTTCTGTCTCATCGATTTTCGAGGCAATCATTCGGTCATGGGCCTTTACCCGGATAAGAAGTATATTCTTTCCACCTGCCGCAAGCAGACCAGGGTTTAAGGGAAAATCATAAGTCCGGTAAGCGTTGGTACATTCCCCTGCGAGCTTTCCGTTAAGCCAGATTTCGGCGTAAGTATCTATACCCTTGAAGCGGAGCAGTGCGGTCTCAGCCTCAACTGCTTTTGCCGGGGTCAAAAACTCAGTACGGTAAAGCCAGTCGCTTTTCGCAACCCAGGCAGCATCGAAAGCCGCTTTTGTACTTGCATACGGATTTTCCAGCTTCCCCCGGGAAACGAGGTCATACTGAATAGCACCGGGAACCTCCGCCGGAAACCATTGACCTGAAGTATCCGGCTGCTTATGATCTGGCAATGAGATATCGTATTGCTTTGCTTCCCATATTTTGTTACTTAAAACAATCTGTTCCATATTTTTCTCCACATCCCTAGTGTCTCCCCGGACCTTTTGTATACACATCCTTTGCGGAAATACAGTTAAACAGAGGTCTGCCTTCCCGGTAACACCTGATATTTTCACATATAATTTTGAGGCCGTTCAGGGCAAGATCCGGCACCTCCGGGGTACAGTGGGGAGTTATCACGAAGTTGGGCAGATCCCATAGAGGGCTTTCTTTCGGGAGGGGTTCAGTTTCAAACACATCGCTGGCTGCCATGGCTATGGTTTTGTTCTTGAGCGCCCTGTACAGCGCGGCTTCATCCACAACTGAACCGCGGGACATATTCACCAAAAAAGTTGTTGGTTTCATCAGCTCCAGGGCCCGCTGGTCAATCAGGTGGTACGTTTCGTCAGAGAGCCGTACTGTAAGAACCACAATGTCGCTTTCCTTAAGCAAATCGTCTATTTTATCGCCTTTGTCCGCATACCAAATACTGTCAACTCCCAGGGGAACCGGCCCCGGAGCGCGCCCATAACCCAGGACAGTCATTTCAAAGGCTTTTGCCCTTGCAGCCAGAGCTTTACCGGTATGGCCCATACCAATAATGCCTATGGTCTGTTCGAATAGTCCCCGGCGGTCACGGTAGGGATTATTCCAGTTATGATCCCGCTGTTGCTGCTCTATAAGCCTGGAATTGTAAATAAGAGAGAGTATGAGGAAGAAAGTGTGTTCTACCAATACCGGCGCCGAGCGGCCGGAGGAAGAAGTGAGAAATATTCCCCGCTCAAATAACTCAGGATGAGCGGAATTATTCACCCCCGAATGGTCGCAATGCACCCATTTAAGGTTTTTGGCCGCCGCCAGGATCTCCCTGGAAATATCTCCCGCCATAATCGCAACATCCGCATCTTTGATACCGTCTTTCATAACCTCAAGGTCAGAATGATTAGCCCGGATTACTTCTACTCCGGACCCCAAGGCTTCCATGAGCATGTCCCAATGCCAATCAGTATACGGCTCTGTGGAAAAGACTTTTTTTATGGTTCGTGTTTCGTTCATGGCAAACTCCGTAACTGTCGATATTGCCGGTATTATACCCCCTATTACGGCAATACTTCAACGTAGAGATGAAAGCGGTTATCTAAGAAATAGAAAAAATCCATGGGAATATGACCAGAAACTGTACAAGAGACGGAAGGAGGTAAATATAAACGTATTAGACTCACAGGTCACGAAAAAGAAATTAAGGAAATGATTAAAGAAAAAACCACTTATGTAGAAATAGCGCGGCGGTTAGGTGTCGATTCTGAAACACTACAAATATTTCGGAAAGAATGTCGGAAAGAATGTTTGAATAAAGCAAAATTTAAACGAATGTTTGGATCATCAACACAGTGGCGTATATCCTAAAACAGACGACAATTTGTTGACCCTTTTGCTAACCAACGGTTTTTTCAACAAAAATTACGGAAGTGTCAGGATGGACGGATTTTTTGGATTTTCGCTAACTCCTTATATAGCAAGGAATTAGGCAAAAAAAAGCCCGTCCGAATCCGCGAAATAAATACTTAATTTTATTAGACCAAGTGTGCAGAAAGCACAGAGTGCTTTCTGCAAAATAAAAAGAGGCTGCCCATATGGACAACCTCTTTTTATTACTCCCCCGCGCGGATTTGAACCACGGACCCAGTGGTTAACAGCCACTTGCTCTGCCAGCTGAGCTACAGGGGATAATCCCAAACGGGATGCATTTAACATAAAAAATTTATTAAAAATAGTCAAGACTGTAAAACATAAAAAAACAGCTTTTATTAATTTTCACGCCTCTTTTCGCGCCAGTAGACATAAAAAAACCCCGGAGAAAGGAGTAACTCCGGGGAAAGGAGAATAGGAGGAACATGAAACCACATTAGTCTGCTGACTATACAACCATACTGAGTATAGAAGGTTACATGAAAAAAATAATTTTTTAGCTCAATATATCTAAATTGTATTTATTTTTTTTGTTTTTTGTTTAATTTAAATGCTGCTAAAAGAAAAAATAAAAAATTTTTGACTATTTCTAATTATCTACTATAATTTAAGTGAGAAAATATTAATTTTATGGAAAAATTAAATGAAATTACAATTATATTGTAAAAAACTTATATTTTGCTTGATAATATCACTAAGTTTTTGCTTTACTACCTGTTATAACCCGCTCATGGAAACATGGTGGCCCAGTGGTACTATGGAAAGAAGCGGGGCCAATTTTGCGGTTGTATTTTTTGATTCAAACGGCGGAACCCCTCAGCCTCTTCCTTTTAGGGTCTTGTACGGAAACATGATTCCAAGAATTCGCGCGATAACTCATCTTGATGCAGCTTTATACGGTTTTGGCGGCTGGAGAGATGAGAACGGCATTGTTTGGGACATGGATACAAGGAAAGTAGAAAAAGCGGACGATGTAGACGGTGACGGAATTATTACTCTTAAAGCGAATTGGTCGCTAAATTTTGTTACTGTTAAATTCGTCACAAACTACAATCAAATATTTGGCGCTGAAACGCCCGCAAATCCTCATCCAAAAGACCAAAAAGGCAATACTATTTCAATTGCGGATCAAAGAATCATTCCCGGCAATAAAATTGTTGAGCCTCCTGTCCTGCCGACTAACAATATACACGGTTTAATCGGCTGGTTTACAACAGACGGCACGCCGGTTAACAGTTTACAACAGCATAACAGCATCAATATGAACGACAGATGGGATTTTGAGAATGGTACAGTCGAAGATTCTGCAGGCACTACTAAAACTTTATATGCAAGATGGAGCACATACTCGCGTACAGTTCATTTACAGGTAAACGGCGGAACGCGTCCGAACGGTCAGGAATTGACACGCGTAAACTTCACGATTTTCGCTGGACTCGGCGGAGCCAGCGGCGGCAAAATTATCGATCCGGGTCCTCTTGTCAGGGAAGGGTATACTTTTGCCGGCTGGTATACTGATGCAGGCGAATTATGGGATTTTTCGACAAGTACATTGAATGAAGTTGATATATGGCAAGATGGTGTTTTAAGGAACGACGCCTTCATTCTTCATGCCAGATGGGTCGCGAATATCTATTATGTTACGTTCAACGCAAACGGCGGAAGTCCGTCTCCGCCAACGCAAGATGTAGAGCACGGCGAAAGAGCGATCATGCCGCCCGTTATGACTCATTCTAATATTGATATGGGTTTTGAAGGCTGGCGTGTCGGCTCTGTAAATGGCGCGGAATATAACTTTGATACGCCTGTAATAGCGAATCTTAATCTTGTCGCAAGATGGGCGATGAAACAATACACTGTTGTTTTTCATCTGGGAAAACCGGGCGGAAACGCGCCGAGTAATGCTTTTTCTTCCGCATTGGCGCCTCCTCAGCATTTTGTCGGCGACGGTAAAGCAAGAGAGCCGTTTATGCCGTCTTTGCCCTTAAGCCAAATCAATACAGCGTGGTCTTTTTACGGCTGGTATGCAAGTAATGATCCTAAAAATGACAACCAGACAAAAATTGACGCGATTAATAATGCCGCTACTCAAGCAGTTAGAGACGAAAGCCTCGCTTCAGCGCCGTGGAACTTTAACGATGATATTTCAACCGGAGCAAATTCTTCCAATGTTTTAAATCTCTACGCGAGATGGGTTGAACCTGAGCCTGATATGGTTTGGGTTCCGCGCGGAAGTTTTATCATGGGCGATTCCGGCGTTTCAGGAAGCCCTGCCGCGTATCATTCGTATCCGACAAGGCGCGTAACGCTTGACGGTTTTTATATAAGCAGGTATGAAATAACTCAAGTTCGGCAAGGCAGAACGGATACTAATAAATCGTATTCGGAAGTTATGGGATTTAATCCCAGCCAATTTTCCAGAAATGAAGTACGTCCGGTTGACAGGGTATCTTGGTATGATGCGGTTGAATATTGCAATAAATTGACTGATTTAATGGATAATAGTACTCCAAGTCCCAATCGGGTTTATACTATAACTTACAATACTGCGGATAGAGTAACAATTACAGGAACAGCTCATTCTGATTTTGATCCCCCCCTTCCTATTGCGTATACTATTAATAATGCAACGGTTACCGCGAATTTCTCCAATCGCGGTTACCGCCTTCCGACCGAAGCGGAATGGGAATACGCGGCAAGAGGCGGAAACAACTCACCCGGTAATTATACGTATTCGGGAAGCAATGACGCAAATTTTGTGGCTTGGTATAATGAAACCGTCAAGGGGCGGCCTTCAGGCGATCAGTCTACTCAAACAGTAGGGACTAAAGCCCCTAACGCTCTTGGCATTTATGACATGAGCGGAAATATTTCGGAGTGGGTTTGGGACTGGTTTGAATCATACAAGAGCGTTTATTACTTTATTGATTACTATTCCACCAAACCAGTTAATCCTACTGCTGCCAGCATTCTTAATCCGAGAGGTCCGACGACAGGAACAGAGCGTGTAAGACGCGGCGGCGGCTGGAGTAACGCGATAAGCAATGTGCGAAGCGTTGTGCGCAACAGTCAAGCTCCCGGCGAAGCGACGTGGGTTAACGGCTTCCGTGTTGTCCGGGGACCTGGAAAAATTTGGTAATTAAATATACGGGATAATATCTTCAGTCTTCACGTTAAAATCATCCGGGAACGACGAGCCTTTTTTGTCGCTGTAACCTGAGGCTAGCATTGCGATGGCGAGTAACAGGCCGCCGTTTCCGGGCATGTAAGCGGGCAATGCGTCATCACCAACCATGCGGTTATGGCCGTTTTCCATATATGTGTTTTTAGGGCTGTCAATTAAAAGATAATCCACTGCTTCCCTGTATCTTCCAAGGCGGCAGGCAGTCATTGCCATAACAGGGAAATCCCATCCGTAAAAAGTTTTTTTGTCCCAGACTTCGTTTACCTTATCAAGGGTTGCAGACATTATATTGATGTCAACCTTATCGCTATCAAGAACGCCGTACATCTGCAGCATTGACGGGTGGTCTGTATAAAACGGAAGTTTTGTAAATGTGTCGGGGCAGTTTTCGTGAGATAGATACACGCCGTCTTTTACAGTGGGAAGGCTCAGGTTTTTTAGGATTTCACCGTAACGCTCTTTTTCTTCGAGTTTTAAAAGCCAGTCATCGGCGGTTTTAAATGCCCAGCGGAAATATTCAAGTTCAAAAGCGGCGTTTAACACTGTTTTTGGATCGTGGCGTTCCTGTACAGGAATATACGGCGGGCCTAGCACATAACGGCCTTCAGAATCGGTTGCTTTGTCATCCAGACCCGTTTTGTTTTCCCAATGAACAAAACTTTTCATGAACTCAGCGGTTTCGACGACAATTTCGCGGTATTCGCGCAATATTGCGCCGCTTTCTTTTCCGCCGGGATCGTCTTTTTTACAGGTGCGGTAAATAAGATGTGCGTACATTATTGGATGCGGCTGCTGCCACAATAGTAAAACCGCGATTGAAGACGGAGTATTTTCACCTGACGGGTCGCACATTTTTGGCCAGCGCGCGCCTTCAAACCCCTGGGAAGAGGCGATCTTTTTCGCAGTTGGAAGAATTTTTTTATAGTATTCAAGTGATCTTTTTAAATCGTCAACTCTGTTCCACAGCGCGTAATAGGCGTGATGCCAGAAATGCATTTCAAGGTGAAACTTGCCGTACCAGCTGTTGCATGAAAGGCCGGTTTCCGCAGGCGGAATTACGCCTCTGCTTTGAATCGCGAATAAATACTGCGACAGCACCACACGCCGTTCAAGTTCTTCAGCGCGGGAATCTTTCGAGCCTGAAAAATCAATAAAACCGCCTGAAAGCCAGTAATGCTCCCAGAAGGTTTTGCACTTTTCTTTGGCAGTATCGAATGAATCAGGTATTTTTAATGATTCATTATATGTAATTCCAATTTTTGACAAGCAGGGAATTTCTACAGGCTGGAATTTGACACTAAGATCAACTGTTTCTGATAAAGGACTTAGCGTTAATAAATGTTCTTTTCCGTTAAGATCAAAATCAAAACCTTTTGCGCTTATTATAACTTTATATAATGTGTCATCAAGTTTTCTTTTAATAATAATTTGCGTTAATTTGTTTAAATCCGCGGTTTCATCATTCTGTTTTATTAAACTTGTGAAATGTAAATTAGGGTTTTCAAAATCTGCCGCGGATTTTTTATGGCTGCCGTACGGAAAATTTATCGTTAAGCGCAATTTATTATTTTGTAACAAAGGCGATGTAAATTTAAAATACAGCGTATCTTCATCAGGGTGAACAAAAGTTTCTGTTTTTACGGCAATACCGTCAATTTGAAATTCCGAGAATAAAATCCCTTCCCACAAGGATAATTTTTGGCTTACCGGCTTGCAATCATCAATTGATAACGGTTTATCTTTATATTCAAAACCGATTTTTCCAAGATGGAATTTATGCGCGTTAACCCTAGTCCTTTTAAAAAGTTCTTCCTGTCCGGCGCTGTCTGCTGCGTAATAAACAGTGCGTCCGTATGTATCAAACGGTGTTAAACGCAAATTCGCTTCGTCGTTTTCATAAGCAGGGTATGAGTGCCAGCCCCAATCAGCCATTGTGCATAACGGAAAAGCGTCATCAGATGCCGCGTATTCGTCAAAAAATGTTTGAATACCTGTAAAATCGGCTGTAAAACAAAAAGTCCCGTTTCCCACAGACAAAGGCGCGTTTTTATTAATGTTTTTATAATGAGGATTATGCCTTTCAATTACCGCTTTTCGGTCAATTTTCATTAGGTAATCTCCGCGGGAAATCGTATGTATTACACATTGTCAGCCTTGCGCATTTCGTTAAAAAGCGTCCTTGCGTCAGCTAACGTAAGTTTTTGAACCGCGCTGTCGTGCGAGAAAACGCGGAAAGCTTTTTCCATGTCGTTTTCAAAAACCGCTTCGATTAATCCCTGCTGCGCCAGAGTGTGCGGCATTGTTAAAGCCCTTATTTCGCTTGTCAGACCCTTTGTTACAACTGGGTGAATATTATCGCGTCCGAAAACGGCGTTTGTCTCGACAATTGCGCCTAACGGAAAGTCCGGCATCTGTCCGCGGTTGGGAAGATTCACATTTGTTACGATATCGCCGTGACCTGACAGGGCCTTGATTATTTTTATTCCTTCTTCACCTGACTGTACCGGATTAAGAATTACAGTTCCGTGCCTGTAAGAAGCGGCTTTTATTTTTAACTGCTCGCGGTCTTTTATGCGCCATGAAACAGGAGTAAGGGCAAAGCCCCAGCTTTCCGCGGTTTGGGGCGAAGACAGATACCAGGAATGAGGGCAGAACTCCGCAAGATGCCTGTCGCCCGCCGCGGCGATTAGCCCGTAACGGCGGAATAAATCCATCTTAACTTTTTCTGTTGAATCGAAAAATTTTAATCTGACATGCTCATCTTCTGTCAGCTGAGCCTTTTTAGAAGAATCCTGTTTAAAACCTGCCGCAGCGTATTTTTCAACGAAATTTTTATATACAGGGATTATATCAATATCATCCCATGAAGCTTTGTCCATCCATGTAAAGTGATTGATGCCTAACACATTTACTTTTATTTCCTCACGCTTGACCGCGCCGGCCCCCGCGAGCCCCGCGTCTTCAAGAACCGCGATTAAAAGTTTTTGCGTGTTAAAAACTTCATGGCAGCAGCCGAACGCTTTAATTTCCGGGAACTCTTTGTAGAGCGTATGTGTGCAAAGACTCATCGGGTTTGTGTAATTTATTACCCATGCGGACGGCGCGTGCTTTTTTATTTCCTGCGCGATTTTTCTGAACTGCGGAATCGTTCGTATCGCGCGGTTAATTCCGCCGGCGCCTGCAGTATCGCCGACAGATTGATAAATGCCGTATTTTTCCGGGGCGTGTACGTCGACCGCCATGTTTTCAAAATCGCCGGGAAGTATCGATATAATTACAAAATCGCTCCCTTTTAACGCGTCCTCAAGCGAGCTGTTCGCGTGGAATTTCCACCGGCCGCTGTTGTGCTTTTCCATCAGATTATTGCCGATGATTTCGTTTGTCTTTGCATCATCTTTTTTTAGATCATACAACTCGATATTTCCGCGGATTTCTTTTTCATGCGCTAAATCCTGCATCAGAACCCACGCCCAATTCCGCGAACCGCCGCCAATGTAACATATTTTTAGGTTTTCTTTTCTCATGCTAATAAGATAAAGCCTATTGAAAATTTATTCAAGGAATGATATGAAAAGAATATGAAATATGATTTTAACACTTATGAAAAATCAATAAATTATATTGATAAAAACGCTGTCTTTATGGCAAAGGATAACGGAAAAACTGTTATTATTATTGAAACTCAGGAAAATACGCAGGGCGCTCTTGGGTTTAACGCGGAGAAAACAGGCGGCAAAAGTCAATTGTATAAAGCGCAGCTGACGCATGAGAACGCGTGCGTCCTTAGAAAACTGTTTCCGTGGACTTCGCCTGCGCGCGGTTTAAAAAAGAAAGCGAGCTTCGGTCTTGGCGACAGGCTTGGAATCGCGTCTTTCGGTCATATCGATCTTTTTTCTGATAACGATGTTTTTCCCGTTTTCGCACAGCAGTCTATCCGCGAGCTTAACCTTACAAACCGCACATACGAAGATGTTCTTGATGCGGCGACATTCGCCGTTTTCCGCGAAGGATATAAAAAAGGTTTCGGCGCCGACGGCGATCATCTAAAAACAGCCAAAGATGTAGAATACGCTCTGTCGCTTGGTTTTACAATGATTACTTTAGACTGCTCCGAGCATATTAAAAATGATGTAACGTCAGCTAACGCAGCTCCCGCCCCGGATCATTATAAAGAAAAATACCTTAACAAAAAATTTGACATCGAAGGTATTGAGCTTGTTTTTTCCGAAGACGAGCTAAAGCAGTGTATAGCAGTGTATGCTGACGCGGTTTCCTTCGCCTCTGACATTTATAAAAACTTTTTCGCGTCTGGAAAATACGACGCTGACCTTGAAATCTCGATAGATGAAACTGTTTCTGTCACAACGCCGTTGCAGCATTTTTTTTCCGCGCGCGAATTATTGGACGCAGGCGTTTCCTTTGCAACAATCGCGCCGCGCTTTTGCGGCGAGTTTCAAAAAGGGATCGATTATATCGGCGATATCGCGCAGTTTGAAAAAGAAATAAAAATCCACGCGGCGATAGCGCGGCACTTTAATTACAAACTGAGCATTCACTCAGGTTCTGATAAATTCAGCGTGTTCCCGCTGATTGGCCGTGAAACGCGCGGTAATTTCCATGTAAAAACCGCCGGCACAAACTGGCTTGAGGCGATGCGCGTTGTTGCCGCAAGCGATCCGTCTCTTTACCGCGAAGTTCACGCTTACGCGCTGAGCGCGTTTGATGAAGCGCGAAAGTATTATCATGTAACAACAGACCTTGCGAAAATTCCCGACCTTCGCAGCATCGAAGACTGCGATCTTCCGAAACTTTTTGAAAATAACGATGTGCGGCAGGTTATCCATATTACCTACGGTTTAATACTTAGCAGAAAAAATACTGACGGCTCTTTTACATTTAAAGATCGCCTTTTTAATTTGTGGCAAAAACACGAGGATGAATACAGAAGCGCCCTTGTTAAGCATATTGGAAAGCATCTTGAGCTTTTGGGAATAAAGAGATCATCCTAAACTTGGATTTACAAATTTAAAATAAAAATCCTCTGTAAAATTTTTCAAAACCATGCCACAATTATATAAGGAGAAAAAAATGCAATATATTAATTTTGATAAAACCGAAACTTATAAGAAATTATCGGACTTCGCTAAAAAGAACGCGTTTAATTTAAAAAAGGCTCTTGACGCAAAAAGGGTAGAGAAGTGCGTTGCTCCGATGGCATCAGGCCTTAAGTTTTCATGGGCCGCAAAAGAAGCAGATGATGAATGTATCAAACTGCTTTCACAGCTTGCAAAGGAAACTGAACTTATCGAAAAATACAAAGCCCTGCTTAACGGGGAAATAATCAATACAGGAGAGAAGAGGAAAGTTCTTCATCACCTTTTGCGCGGACAGCAGGGAAAACCTGTAATGGAAAACGGAAAGGACATAGGAGAGTTTTACCGCAAAGAGCTTTCGCGTTTTTGCGATTTTGCTTTAGCTGTCCATGAAGGTAAGTACAAAGGTTCAACAGGAAAGCCGTTTACATCCGCGATCCAGATAGGAATCGGCGGCTCTGACCTTGGCCCGCGCGCGCTGTATCTTGCTCTTGAAAACTGGGCGCAGGCTGAAGGAAAAAAGAAACTGAGCGCGAAATTTATTTCCAATGTTGACCCTGACGACGCTTCCAATATAATCGCTTCTTCGCGTCTTGATGAATGTCTTTTTATTCTTGTTTCAAAAAGCGGGACAACGCAGGAGACGCTTTCCAATGAGCTTTTTGTAAAGGATAAACTTGTAAAAGCGGGACTTGATCCCAGCAAGCACATGATCGCCGTAACAAGCGAGACAAGCCCTCTTGCGCGTAACAGCGCCTATCTTGATTCTTTTTATATTGATGACTATATCGGCGGCCGTTATTCTTCATCGTCGGCTGTAGGAGGCTGCATTCTTTCTCTCGCGTTCGGCCCTGATGTTTTTAAGGAGTTTTTAAAAGGCGCAGCCGAAGCCGACGCGCTTTCACTTAACGATAATATTCTGGAAAACGCCGCTCTTCTTGACGCTTTAATCGGAGTATGGGAGCGCAACTTTAAAGGATATCCGTACACAGCCGTTCTTCCGTACAGTCAGGCGCTCTCGCGCTTTCCTGCTCACCTTCAGCAGATGGACATGGAATCAAACGGAAAACGCGTCAACAGAAACGCAGAGCCGGTCAATTATGAAACAGGTCCTGTGATTTTCGGCGAGCCGGGAACTAATGGGCAGCATTCTTTTTACCAGCTTCTGCATCAGGGAACAAGCGTAATCCCGCTTCAGTTTATCGGTTTTACGGACAGCCAGAAAAATGACGATGTAACAGTTGACGGCTCAGTAAGTCAGAAAAAACTGGCGGCAAACCTGGCGGCGCAGATTGTTGCGTTCGCAAAAGGGCAGGACAGCGCCGATAAGAACAAGGAGTTCCCCGGCTGCCGCCCCTCCAGCCTGATTTACGGAAAGCGTTTAACGCCCGCGGTTTTAGGAAGCCTTCTTGCCCATTATGAGAACAAAGTGATGTTCCAGGGTTTTGTATGGAATGTCAACAGCTTTGATCAGGAGGGAGTGCAGCTTGGAAAAATCCTTACAAAAAAAGTGCTGAAAGGAGATTTCGGCGACAGCGCCATGGAAGAATACTCCAGAATGTTAGGTGTAATTTAATTTCTTAATCGAACGGGAAGGAGAACTTAAAGGTAAGGCCGTTTTCTGTTGAGTTAACGCTGATTGAGCCTGAGTATTCCTTAATAAGATCTTTCACATAACTTAAGCCTACGCCGCGGCCTGCGGCGGAGCTTGTTTCGTCTGCGGTAGAGAACTCAGGCGAGAAAATAGAGCTAAGAAGAATTTTCTTATCGACAGGTTTGCCCGGATTTAGTTCAAGGTACTTTGTTTTAATTTTATTCCAGTCAAGGCCTCTGCCGTCATCGGAGAAAATTACTTCGGCTCTGCCTTCAACATTTTTTATGCTGTATGTTAAAAGCCCATGAGAATTTTTCCCTTTCTTTACTCTTTCATCCGGCATTTCAATTCCGTGATAAATTGAGTTTCTGATGCACTGGTTTAAAATATCCTTGATTGGTTTTCTTAAGTTTGATTCAAGTATGCTTATATTAATAAAGCCCGCTTCAATCTTACATTTTTTACTCTGCTCGTTTGATATTCTTTCCACAGCTTTAATAAGAGAGTTAACAAGAATTGTGTCAATTTGATTTGCTGCTTGAAAAGAGGTAATTTTCTTTGTTATCGCTGTATACGAATCCATGTCCTGCATAAAAGTTTCTATTTTAATCGCAAGACCAAGAATATCGTTTACCGTAACCTTGTCCCTGCCGGATACCGCTTTCACTTCGTCTTCAAGGACATGAAGTTTTCCGGCAAGGCTTTCAAGATCAAGAATGAGGGCGTTGGATTTTATCGCGTGAATATGCTGGAACAGCTTTGTTACAACCTGCTTTTCCGTCAGCTTGCGGTCTTTTAAAAGCAGATTGATGCTGTTAAAATTTGATTCTGTATCTTCAATAAAATTCTGAAAAACCAGAGGATCGATTTTTAAAACATCGAACATGTTTTTCATTTCTTTTTCCTGGATTTCCTTCTGCGCCTGAAGTTCGCGTTCGATTTCTTTCTCTTTGGAAATATCCTGAACAATTCCGATTACAACAGGCTCTGAAGACGGCCTTTCAATAAGCTGAAAACGCGTGCTTAAATACTTAACGCTCTCGTCAACCTTGTACTCCATTTCAGAAATCGGGTTCGCCGCTTCAAGCACCTTGGCGCTTTTTTCTTTTCCGAAGACCATGGAAAAATAACCTTTCATGACATTTAACTGCCGTGAATCAAGCGATGATCGGAGAATGTCAAGAAAACTTTTGCCGGCAAGGTCGCTGTCATAATATGAAAGGATCGAAATTAAAGTTCTTGAATACTGAGGAAGGATAATAAAATCTTTATCCATCAGGAAAATTCCCTGATTAATGTTATCCTTCATTGTCTGAATCATATCCCTTTCATGCTCAAGGTCAGCCAAAAGCTCGTTTTCCTTACGGTCTTTTAAAATACTGATCCTCTCGTAAATTACAGAAAGAGCGAAAATTAAAACATATACGCCTATAATTCTGAAGCTGATTTCATTTTCAGGCGTAACAGGTGAAAGAGGAGTATACAAGAAGAGAACAGAAACAATGAGGGCAAGAAGCGAATGTATAAAACCGACAGTCATCTGACACAGGAATATTGTGATAGGCGGAAGAGAAAAAAGCCAGACTGCCGCCCAGAAATTCATGTCGCCGGAGTACAAAAGAAAGCAGCAGTATCCGCCGAAAACCGTGACAGGAAAAACTGGAACAAATTTTAGCGGGATTTTTGAGCGGATCATTATCAGGGCTGTTAAACACAAGAAGGCGATGCCGAAGTCTATGTAAACTCTTATTATGTCATGACCAATCTGCGTAATGCCAAGAAGCACCAGAGGAAAAATTGCGACCATGAAAATCCAGTTCATGGTCATATACCTTACCTGCTCTTTAACATTTGTCAGCTGATAGTAGCGTTTTCCCAAAAGGATCGATAAAACAGGATTAATTGCTTTACTTTTTTTCTCTTTCACCTGTTCCATTATTTGGCTTGTTCCATCGCTATAGAAAGGCAAAATTCCTGATTCTCAAATATGACAAATGGAATGCAGATAATTCTTGCCTTATCGGAAGGCCAGACAATGGTATGCGATTTTCCTTTAATTATTGAAGGCATGGAAATTTTTATCCTGTGTTTTTTCTCGAAGACTTCCTTTACATTTCCCGCGATAATATTTACGATCTCCCCGAGCATATCGGTGACCTCCCTGTCAACCTTATCGTAGGTCTTTCCCGTTAAAATATTTGTCAATTTAAAAGCTGTTTCCTCTTTTAACGATATCGCGACAGCGCCATGCGCTTCCCCGGAAAGTCCTATGATTCCGGAAATATCCCAGATTGTTTCAAATTCATCTTTTGAAACAAAATATGCTCTTCCGGCTGTTACCTGCGTATTGCATAAATCACGAAACACAGCTTCGCTGCCGTCAATAAAAGGCTGTATAAATTGTTCCATTTTCTTACCTCGCTAAAACAAGAATTTCCTGAGCTTTTTCCTTAAATATTTTCGCGTCAATGGGCTTTACAATGTAATCTGTCGCTCCGGATTGAAGGGCTTCTATAACGCTGAATTTTCCTCTTTCGGAGGTTACCATTACAACGGGCAAATCCTTGTACTGCGGCATTGATCTAACTTTTTTTAAAAATTCAATTCCGTCCATACCCGGCATGTTCCAGTCGCAAAAAACTATATTAACGTCATTATTTTCCAATTGGCGAAGCGCGCTTTTTCCGTCTTCAGCTTCCAGACACTGGAAAGCGATCTTCATTTCTGAAAAGGTGTTTTTAACAATATTTCGCATAATTATACTGTCGTCGACAACCATGATTTTTACCATATTATTGTCTCCTTTTCATTTTTTTATATTTAATTATTGAAGCACTGATCCTTATTTGTCAACATTTTTTTGTATAAAACGCGTAATTCAATTATAAAATACACAATTCAACCATAAAACGCACAACACGATCAAAATATTGCGGCGTAAGGCGTAAATGGGAATCAGAGGCGCTGTTTAAAATTTTCCATGATTCAGGCAGGTTTCGCTTTTCTTCCGGGGATTTGATTTTACCGGAAATAATTTTATCGGCGAAATCAGGCTGTCCGCGCAGAAGCGATTCATACTTAGCGGCTTCCGCCGAAGGCAGCATGGTAATTGTCTGTGAGGCAAGACCTGCGTGAAGAAACCCGACGTCATCAGAAAACGGAGTCGGCGCTAAAAGAATATTATCCAGGCGCAGATTGTCCGCTGTCAGTAAAGCGTGATCGCGAAGCGAGGAAACTGTCTTTTTTATCCTGGCGATATTCGGGCGGCTTGAGTCTTTTAAAATTCTGTCAGTAGTTGTGGATATAATAAACACTTCTCCGGCGCCGCAGCAGTCAAAAATAAAGATTTTCGCCTTTCCAAGCCCCCATTCAATGATTTTTTTTGCAAGGGAATATGAGCCCTGATCTTCAAATTTCTCGCCGGCTTTTAATTCTTCTTTATCCGTAAAAACAATCAGCCAGTTTTTCGCTCCCCGCGCGATAAGGCTTGCGGCGGCGTTCAGTAAATGAAACAAAGCGATGCTGTTGTCGTTAGCTCCCGGGCTTCCTTCCGCGCGGTCATAATGGGCGCATAAAAGATACGGGCTTTGTCCGTTAAAAGGAAAGCTTCCGCCTGACGCGCGAAGCGGTTTCTGCCCTGGCGGAAAAATAAAAATGTGCCTGTTCTGCTCGATAGGGATAACAGAGCAGTTTAGCTTAAATTTTTCTATCAGATCGATAAGTATCGCGTAACGGTTCGCCTCAGGTTTAATAAAATCCAAAAAACGGCTGTACGGACTGGATGCCCATATATTTTCAGTTTTCATTTATTTTATTATTTCCGCCTTGAATAAATGCGAAGGACAGACAAACTGCTCCTGAGTTTCTATTAATTTTAATTCAATCGGTCTTTTTAAATCATTATTCTTTAAGACTCTGTTTTGCGCGATTTTATAACTTGCTTCAAGAATGCTGAAAACAGAAGAGGTGCAGAGTTCCAGCGTTTTTTTTAGGTCTTTTGTCTCAAGATAACGCGATAAAAATACGGCTGTTGTCATATCTCCCGTTCCGGCGGCGTCGCCTCCCAGGGGAAGCTCCGGCGTTGTGATTTTAAAGATTTCTTTTTTATCAGAGACAATCATGCTTAACACCGCCGCCGCGTTTTCTGAAAGCAGGCTCTCTTTAAAGCTTGTCACAAGCACGATGGAGGGACCTGCATCATGAAGGATATTAACCGCTTTTAAGGCGTCATTTAGGGTTTTAATTTCAAGTCCTGTCAGCGCCTGAAGTTCAAATTGATTGGGGCATACAATGTCAGCTGACGGAACAAGCTTTTCTTTGATTATTTGGCGGATTTCAGGCTTAACATAAAACCCTCTTCCGGTGTCCCCCATTACAGGGTCGCAGCAGTAAAGCGCGCCGGGAGAATAAGAGCGCACTTTCTTTACTGTATCTGAAATGATACTGCCGATTTGCGGATCTCCAAGGTATCCTGAAAGCACCGCGCTGCATTCATTTAAAACTCCCCGTTCTTCCAGGCCTGTTACAAGATCGCCTGCTAAATCCGCGCCAAGGACTTTTCCCCTCCATGCGCCGTAACCTGTGTGGTTTGAAAACTCCACTGTGTTTACAGCCCATACTTCACGTCCAAGGCGCTGAAGAGGGAAAACAGAGGCGGTATTCCCGGCGTAACCGTAAACAACATGCGACTGTATCGATAAAACCGCCATAACTACCTTTTAAAAATCCTTGAAACCAGAAGCACCAGAAACCGCCAGAATCTTCCCTTTTCCTGGCCGTATTTTTTTGTAAAATCGTCGGCGGCCTTGGCAAGTGAATACGTTCCGTATTTTTTCTTTAAAAAATCCCAGTGTTTAATTATCCACACGTAAAGGTCCGCTTCTGTTCTTTTTGGAAAGTTGGCAAGAAGCCACTGCTCTTTTATCACTTTTATAACAGGGCTGTAAACATTGTTGTACCACGAAACAAGCGCGTCAAAATAAGGAATTTCATATTCGACATTTTCGTTAAGGTAATATTTATGAACCAGAATATGGTTATAAATCACGTCGTATCTTCCCGGGGAACTAAAGTCAAGATCCCAATAATCGGTGAGATCGCCGAAAAAAGTCTCGCCGTAGAAAATTCTTTTTTCAAGATAGATAAGCGCGTCGCGAAGCTCTTCAACTGTTATTGAAGGTTTTATTTCTATTTCTGTTGTAAGGCTTATAACCTCCGCGTCGATATATTCAACATTCTGCGCCTTAGCTACAGATACCCTGTGATTTCCGTCGCGGACAAAATACACCCCGCCTATTTCATAAAGTAAAATCGAAGGCAGAATAATATCTTTTAAATGCGCTTCATCAACCTTTTGCCAGCGGTGGCGCATATAATCTTTTTTCGGCAGAAAATATTTATTAAAATCATGATACCTTCCTTCGCTTCCGATTATTAATTTTATCGGGACTGTCTGAAGCCCTACGTAAACCTGATTTTTAGGTTTTAAAATATCTTTAACATCGTTAAAAGAAAGCAGTCTGTCGCGGTCGGCATTCATAAAATTTTGTATTTGTGAAATAATCGCCTTGCCCCTTGCCCTTGTAAAATCGGCGGAGGCAATTTCGGATATTCCGTCAGTCGCCATCTCAATCTCCCGTATCAATTACATAATGATTATATACATTTATAACCATCGTTTCCTTCCATTTGGTACATCTTGATTCCCTGATATCATATAAATGAATATGTCCGTGAATCAGATACTTTGGCTTAAAAGTTTTCATAAACCATAAATACGCTTTAAATCCATTGTGACACTTGTCCTCCCTGTCGTTAACTCCCTTTGGCGGGGCATGAGTTAAAAGAATGTCAATATAACGCCCTTTAAACAGGCGGTTGAATAATAGCCGCGGGATTAGTTTTGCAATTTCAAGATACATTTGAAAATCAGTGTATTGATTGCTTCCTCTGTTATAACGAACGCAGCCGCCAAGTCCCGCCATTATAACATTTTTTTCTGTTTTGATCTTTGATCCAAGATGAACCGCGCCGCAGCTGAAATCTTCGGGTACTTCATTTATTGGATCATCATGACGCCTTTTAAAATGCTTTAAATCCTCTAAATGATGATTTCCAAAGACAAAATAAAGCGGTTTATTCAGGCTTGATATTATAAAATCAAGGTAATAAAGCGGTAAATCCCCGGCAGATAAGACCAGCTCAACATCCGAAAAACGCTCCTTTATATTCAATGAATAGACCAGAGGGTCGACTTTATCGGAAATACAGAGTATTTTCAAGGCACAATCCTTTTTAGTCGATAATATATAGGATACACTATTGATATTAATGTATATTATATGTAATAGGAAGGTTTAATGCTGAAAAAGATAATAATTATATTAATAATTCTCATTCCGGCGGTATTTTGTTACGGCCAGTCCAATTTCTCAAGGGGAGAGGAACTGATAATGCGAAACCAGCCGGAGCAGGCGCTGGATTTCCTTGTCCGAGCAATGGCAGAAGATCCGTCAAATCCTATTACTTATTTGTACTTGGGTCTGGCTTATGAGCAGCTGGGCAGAGTAGACGAGGCTATCGCGGTTTACAGGCGCGTTCTGCCGACTGCGGGCGTTCTGTCCGCAAATGTCGCGAACAATCTTGGCAATATTTATTTAAAAAGAAGAAATACCGATATGGCGGAGCAGTACTTTACGCAGGCTCTTGGCTTTAATTCTGTTTTTTCAAGCGCGTATCTTGGCAGGGCGAATACGCGTATTGCGGCAGGTCATCTTCAAAACGCCGTAACAGATTATGAGCAGTATTTGTCTCTTGAGCCGCGCTCCACACAGCGTGAGATGATCGAGCAGATGATAGATTTGATTAGGACAGAATTCGCCAATGAAGAGATGCGAAGGATTATCGCAGAAGAAGAAGCGCGCAGAATCGCCGAAGAAAGACAGATGCTTCTTGAATCTGTATCCGCGTCTTTGCAATCCGCCGCGGGAACAGGACAGGGTTTGTCTTTTGGCACTGACGGCTTTGAATTATTTGAAGGTGTATTTGAGCTTGATTAATTGCAAAAAAAAATAGACCAAGGGAGTTTTTTATGCGGCGTTTTAGAGATCTGACAAAAAAGCAGAAGATACTTATTATTTCCGGCGGAGTGCTGCTCCTTGTTATTATAGGGTTTGTTTTATTTTTTGTATTGCGCGGCGAAGATGAAGAGTTAATTGACGCCGAAGCTGAAGCGATGAGAGCCAATACTATAAGGCTTGCTACAGTCTACGCGGAGAGCGGAGAGTTCGGCAGGGCGTTGGATCTTCTTGACGGCATTTTGTTAAAGAATCCTTATGATGAAGACGCGCTAGCCCTTCAAAGAGCGATTCTAAGCATAGACAGAACTGCTGCCGCA
>Ga0209755_10002909_pt1 | contig 22373 bp, 24 predicted proteins | sample TergutCo191P1_FD_187301 | JGI IMG/M metagenome (GOLD analysis project Ga0209755, IMG submission 187301) | Cornitermes sp. P1 segment gut microbial communities from Petit-Saut dam, French Guiana - Co191P1 (SPAdes) (version 2) | ecosystem: Host-associated > Arthropoda: Insects > Digestive system... | reverse complement strand
GCCCGAATAAACTTGTAGTGCCTGTAATGTCCAAATATAAATTTCCCTGCCTGTCATTCTCCCACAATGGCGCATAACGCTCGGCGACTTTTTCCAATTCTTTGTTCATAAGTTCGTAGGCAGGCGGATCGGGCGGAAGAATTATCAAATCGCTTATTTTTCTTTCGGCAATTGCAAGCGCAGTTCCCGGAGTAACGCCCTGCCTGACCGCTTCGGGCGAACAATCAAGGGCAAGGCTTCGCCCGCCTGTTGCTCCAGCGATAACAAAAGGACGACCGCGAAGGTGTTTGTCCTTAATCTCAGCAACAGCCGCTTTGAAACCAATTATGTTTAAGTGGGTAACAATATTTTTTTCCATCATTCATTACCCGGTACTCCAATTCTTTTTAAAATTTTGACAAGCGTTTGCGCGTTTCGCACCGCTTTTCCAAATGAATGATTGTTGAAATAAACAAGAATGCGTCTGGCTTGTTCTCTGATTAGTTTTATGCGCTGAGCCCATGCGTCCATTTCGGCATCGGTGTATAAATAATCGTAACGCGCGTGATCGTCCTCGCCCCACCATGCTTCGCTGTTTCTGCCGTGCAACCTGATATATGCAACGGGAGAAGTGACAACGTCCATGGCGGGCGGAAGCTTTGGCAGTTCCGGCATATCAAGCGAGACAAGGGGAATGCTTCGGCTTTTCATCGCGTCGATAACCTTGCCCGAATACCAGTCGGCTTTGCGAAACTCAACCGCGACAGGAGCGTCTTTGAAGTATTTAAGAAGCCTGTCCAAATACCGCCTGTTGTCGTCCTCGTACTTGAAAGAATAGGGAAACTGAAACAAAACCGCTTCCAATCGGTTTGCCCCAAGCAAAGGTTCTAAAGCCGTGATAAATGTTTTTGCCTCGCTTTCCCATTGGCTTGAGTTGATCTCGTGGGTCAGGGTTTTGTGGGCTTTTATCGCGAAAGTAAGGCTTTGCCCGCCGTCAACAAGCATTTTTGCGAGGTTTTCCGCCTTGGGCATTGTGTAATAGGAGAAGTTGAGCTCTACTGTGGGGAAAAGCTGTGAATAACAGCTTAGAAAATCCTTTTGCTTCGTCCCCTCAGGGTAGACGCACCCCACCCACTCGTTGTAGGAGTATCCGCTTGTCCCGACAAGTATTTCTGCCATACATTAATACTAGACTATTGTATAGTATTTGTCAAGTGCCGGGAATGTCTATTTTAATATTTCGATTATTTCGGATATGTTATCGATTGTTTTCATGGGTCTAATATTGAAATCTTGCAAATTTAGCCTTTTTTTATTAATCCAAATTGTATATATACCCAATTTATTGGGCGGGTCAATATCCCAAACCAAATTGTCTCCTACCATTATTATTTTTTCATTTGCAGTGTTTGTTGTTTTTAACATATGCTCGTACATTCTCATATCGGGCTTTCCGTATCCCACTTCTCCCTCAACAAAAACATAGTCAAAATATTTTTCTATATCAAAACGCTTCATTTTTTTTCGCTGGCTTTCGGAAGTTCCGTTTGTCATTACTCCGATTTTAATATTCATGTTTTTTATTTTTTGCAAAGTTTCAGAAACATCATCGAATAAATACCATAAAGTCTCATGAATATTTGAATAATTATCTGCAAAATCTTCCAATATATTAATTTCAAAATTAAATTCATTTAAAGCCGATTTTACAATTTCTCTTCTTGCGTTTATAATATTTTTTCTTCCGATTTTATGCCTTTCCGGGTCTGACCAATACCATTTTCTTGATTTATGAATTTTTTCCAGTAAAATATTTTTTTCTATATTAATATTATTGCATCGAATGAATTCATTCACAGCTTTGTCCCAAGCCTCATTTGATACAATATCAAACGCCATTAAAGTGTCATCTAAATCAAATAAAATTAATTCTATATTCATAAATATTTTTATATTTTACCTAAAATATTGAAGATGTCAATAGGTAATGATTTTAAATTGACAATTATTATTTGAACAGTTATAATGATTAAATATGAAACCAATTTTCATAAAATTCATAATATTTATTTTACTTTTCCCAATAATATGCTGCATGGCAGGAATATATGGATTTTTACACGATCAAATTAGTTATTCAGTTTCACCGGAATATTTTACGCATTTAAAATTTTCACAATTTAATATACAAAATAATTTGCATAATAGGATTGGGGCAGGTTTAGTAGGCGTATTAGCAACATGGTGGATGGGACTTATTACCGGCATTATAATAATTCCAATAGGATTAATAATACCTAAATGGCAAAATTATTTCAAAATAATGTTAAAATCATTTATTTATATTTCTTTAACCGCATTATTAACCGGTATTATTGCATTAATATATGGATTAGATAAATATAACATAAATAATATACCCAGATTTAATATACCGGAAGGTGTTAATAATATTGTAAATTTTTGTGTAGTTGCAAATATGCATACCTTTAGTTATATTGGAGGAATTATTGGAATTGTAATAGGGATAATATATTTAATAGTAATGAATATGAAAATAAGGCAGATGATATAAATAATGAAATATTTGTTATTTTTTTCTATAATATTGCTTTTTATTTTTCCTATATATTCAAATGAAAATGAGGATAATGAAAAATCTGAAACTATTTTAATACAAGAAGAAAATTCTGAAAATGATGAAATTATTACAGAAAATCCAGAAAATAATAATTATTGGTATAAACCGTATAGATTATATGGACCTTGGATTAATATAGCTTTTTCAAATAATAAACTTGAAACTGAAAATTTTATATTAGGTTTAAACTTAACAAAATTTAGTGCTCCGCCAGGAGGTATGATAATCTTTTATAATATACAAACACTTGGATTAGAATATCAACAATATAATAATTTAGGATCAATACTAAGATCAAATTATAGTATTTTTGGCTATTTTGCATTATTTGGTGGTGGAGTTGGCATGAGTATCTTTTACAATATGAATAATAATGATATTGGAATTGCTCCACAAATTGGTATGAGTCTTTTTTTGGGATATGTAATAATTAATTATTATAATAGATATAATTTTGTATTAAATAATAATAAAATTTACTATCAAGAAACAATAATTTCTATTAATATAGGTCATTGGGCACTATGGGGTTGGGAAAATTCTAGAAAACGGACAAACGGCGCATAACAAACGATAACTGCTTCAAAGAATATTGTACTTGACAAAAATATATTTTCAAGTAAAATAATATAAATAATGGATTCGCATCATATTTAAGAAGAAGTGGAAGCAGGAACAATAGAATTTTCAAATTTGTCATAACTGATGCCTTATTAAAATACTATGATGTAAATGGAACATTTTAATAAATGAAATTTCGAAATATGCTGATATTTGCCGCATGCCTTTTCTCATGTGCAACTCGGTTAACAACAACATCATCTTGGTTCCCGGATTTAGAATATTATGGCAAAATTGACTATTATACTTATGGAGCAATCGGTGATTATATGCATAATTTTAGGACAGATGATATAAATGTTGCAAGGGATGCATTCACAATGATCCTTTCATTCAACAAGAAGGCAATCGCCGCTTTTTTTGAAAATATTGAAAGGGCAAAAACAATGGATATACCTACTGTGCAACGCCCTGCTATAATAAATGGGATATTAACCTTGATCGAAGATACAGACATGCCTTTGGTTATAACTGTCTGGGATGTAGACCTACAAGAATTCAGGAGAAGTGCCGGAGCAGGACTTCAATGGGAATATGTTCTTATAATTTCGCACAGTGAGTTAAACAATAGGATTTTAAACCATTGGCTTTCCTTGACAGGAGAGCAATTGGGAGAGTTTATTGATATTGAAGCCTTATGGGAAAAATTATTACAATTTCATGAGAGTTTCTAAAATACTTTGAGTTTCTTATTTTGGTGAAATAGGATAAATATTCAATATATATTTACTCACCCACATTTTACCAGCCCTGATCTTGCTATTGTTAAGATAGAATAATTACTATATTATAAATTTACTGGAGAATTAAATGCTAAAATATATTCCATTATTTGAATTACCGTTTCTGGTTTTAATGGTATTAATACGTTCTGTAATTTTACGAAAGCATGGTATAAAAGCGATTGTTTTTGGGAATACCAATAAAACTGATTTTGTAATTATTCCATTTGTTTTATTCTTTTTTTATGGATTAACGGCAAGTATATTTAATTTGCCTTTTCCACTTATTATAATAAAACCTTTTTGGAATAATATAATAAAAGACTTTATTGCAATTATTATTTGTACAATAAGTTTAATATGGTTTGGGTTAACTTTAAAAACATTTGGGAAATCATTCAGAGTTGGTATAGATGAATATTCAAAAGAAAATTTAATTGTAAATGGGACATTTTCAATAAGCAGAAATCCAATATATGTTGGATTTTTAGCATTTTTCATTGGAATATTTATTGCATATTCTAATATTCTAACATCTGTGTTTTTAATTTTATTTTTTATAATGATTCATAGGCAAATATTAAGAGAAGAAATATTTTTAACCGGACATTATGGGAATGAATATAATGAATATTGTAAAAAGGTTAGAAGGTATATATAATAATGCACGCCTCAACTTCGTTTAACAAACGATAACTGCTAACGTAAGTTACCTAGAACGTAAGGTGAAATAAACCCAATGGTGTATGAAATATCATACAGTTAAAATACATAAAATTATACTTGACATTATATGTAGAATAATATATATTTTATTATATATTAATGTCTAAGGAGTATATAATGTTGGTGGAACCTAAGCAAATGGTACCAATTACCAGACTTCAAAAAGAATTAACTCAAACAGTCAGGTCCTTATCGAATACTGGGGAAGCAGTATATATTTTAAAGAATAATAACATGGAAGCTGTTTTATTGTCATTTAAAGAATATGAATATTTAAAGGAAATTGAAGAAATTTATGAACGATATGAAATAAAGAAAATAATAGAAAAAAGAATAGAAGCATATAATCCAAAAAATAATGTTTCATGGAAAAAAATTAAAGGAAAATAAAAATAATATTGACCTAACAGGATATTATAAAATATATTTTAATAAAAAAAACATAGAATTGTTTTATATGTTACTATCATTTTATTGATGGAGGGGATATGAAAAAATCTTTATTTATGAAAATCCTGATAAGTTCATAGCTATTCTTATTCATTTTATTTATTTGATCTTTACATATTTTCCTTTTTACATCTATTTTTATATCCATTTTTGAATAATCAATATTATTTTCTATAAAGTTATTAATTAAAAATAATGCGTATTTGGGTTCTATTTTTCCATTTACCTTTAATTGAGTCCAACTTTCTATAAACATATTATTTTGCTCTATATTCTTATTTATTTTACACAATTCGTTTAATAATATAAACGTAATTTTATTTGATGAATTTATACGAGTTAAATTTATTAACTTATTTAGTTTAGAGTTTCTGTCTTTTCCATAGATTTTTTTTCCATCTTTTTCTAATAAGGCAATATTAAATTGTTTTATACATGAAGATCCAACTTTTAATTGATTATTGTTATTTGCATTAATTATTATAAATTGCCATCTTAAATCTTCATGTTCGCATAATTCACATGATGGTTTTGTTGTATTTATTTCTAAATATTCATTATTATCAATAATTTCATAATTAAAAAACCATTCATTAATTGCAATTTCATAATTTTCCTTTTCTAAACTATTTTCGAGTAAATTTTTCTTACATTTATCTGAATATTTTTCCATTCTTGGATAATTACTCATATAACCCTACTCTGTTTAATCTGTTTAAAACATTAAAACGATTGTCTGCCAATCGGGCTTCCAATCCAAATGCCTTCACCAAGATAGTCGAGTCTTCGCCCCTCAATTAAAAACTGAACATCTCTTACGTTTTGAAACTCTGTGACTGTCCAGACAATTTGTCGAAGCTGTGCAACATAACCTTCTACGCCGAATGTATTGTATAAAAAGTCTTCGCTGAAATTTAAATAAGCGGTACTGCCCCGTACTGCGGCGGAAAGTATGCGCGTATTCTGCGGAATTAAATTTAAAATACCTTTGCCAACCTCATCCGAAGTCGGACCCGAAAGCAATACATTTAACGCATCCTGCATGGGCGATGAGGAAACAGGAATTCTTCGCGTAACCCTTGAATGAAGTATCTGCCCATCGCTTCCAACATGAGTAAAATAAATCGACCTCTCCCTTGTTTGAACGGGAGCGGGCGGCGGCGCGGGCGGTCTTTCAGGCGGCGCTATAGGCTGCAAAGGCCTTGTAGGTGTCGTCGTTGAAGGCTGTGTCGGCGGTCTATCAGGTTCAGTTCTTTGCGGTTCCGCTGGCGGCGTAGTTGGCGGTACAGGCGGCGGTTCTATTACGACTGTAGACGCTGGCGGTACCGCAGGCGGCGGCTCTTCTTCCATTTCCAAATATTCTTCTTCCGCGCCGGGTACGCCTGTCATGCGTGACCAGAAAAGATTAAAATTCTTTTGAATGGTTTCAAGGTTCAGCATAAAAATGCTGATAATGACAATGGCAAAAACAAGCCAAAAGATGACCGTTAACTGAGAATTCTTTTTTGATTGTTTTGCAGGTTTTCGTTTTGCCACAAATTAATTATACCTCATAAATGGCATGCAGGAAAAGTGCGGCTGCCTGTGATACGTTAAGGCTGTCAATGTTTCCGGTTCCGGGAATGCGCAGCAAATGCCGGCAATGATCTTTTACGTTTTTAGGCAAACCTGTTTCTTCGTTGCCAAGAACAAGCGCAATTCCCGGTCTTGGTTTTTGATCTTTTATAACGCTGCCCAAATCTGTTATGCGCTGTCTTGCCCTTATATCCGTGCCGATAGTAATAAGACGTTTTGACGCGTCCTTTAAAAAAGCCGCGCTGTTTGCAATTCTGCGCACCGTTAAATGTTCAAACCCGCCTTCTGCGACACGGTACGCGCTTGTTGTAAGACGCATATCTTTATCGCCCTCGTCTTCACTTTCGAATATGGAATCTTTTTCGTTTAAGACAATGTAACTTACATCAAAGAATGCCGCGGCTCTTGCGATTGCGCCAAGGTTATGATCATTGCCGACCGAGTGAAGAAGAATGCCCGTCTTTCCTTCGCTTGCCCATGCGTCAAGGTCTTCAAGACTGAGCGGCTCGATCACCGGCTCTTCGATCATTGCCACAATGCCCTGATGGTGAACGCTTTTGCAGATACGTTCAAGTTCTTCGTCTTCGCAAATTTTATACGGACGCTTGCGCTCGGCAAGCTGTTTGCAAACATGAGTAAATGACTTGAATCGATCTTCGCGAAGAAAGAGCCGGTTAATCGTCTGCGGATGATGCTCGCCGACTGCAATCACTGCGTTCAATCCGCAGACGGCAAGCTCATCTCTCAATTTATTAAACACTAATGGTCGCCAAACCTGTTCACCATAAGCTGAGGCTGATGCGTTGCGTCGATAGTATCGCGCCATAAGCTGCTTTCGGGGTTAACTTTGTTGCGGTGAGTAATGACGGATTTTATCGGCAGATGGACGAACCTGTTGTTTACAAGACCGATAATTGTTTTGGTTTTTCCTGCCATCGCGGCATGAACAGCCGCATTTCCCAATCGTTCGCAATAAACCGAATCATCGGGGTTTGCAGGAGCGGATCTAAGCGCATAACTTGGATCGATATACTTTAGATTGATCTCCATCTTTTTTTCTTCGAAGTGTTTAAGAATCCTTGAACGAAGATAAATTCCTACATCCGCCATTTTGAGGTTTCCGCCTGCATCGAATTTTTTATCAGTTAAAAGCTGATCCTGCATTGCGCCTTCGGCGACAACGATAACGGCATGGTTCCTCTTTCTGATGCGTTCTTCAAGGTGGGTTAAAAAGCCATTATAGCCCTCAAGGTTGAACGGCACTTCCGGGATCAATACAAAGTTTACTTCGTGGCTTGCAAGCGCGGTATGCGCCGCGATAAATCCTGAATCTCTTCCCATAACTTTTACAAGACCGATACCGTTAATCGCCGAGACCGCTTCGACATGCGCTGCCGTAACAACCTCGACCGCTTTGGCAACGGCGGTGCTGAAACCAAATGAGCGGTCTATCAGCGCAAAATCGTTATCAACTGTTTTGGGAATGCCAATCAGCGATATTTTTAATTTTCTTTTATCAACTTCTTCTGCTATATCAAGGGTGCCGCGCTGGGTGCCGTCGCCGCCGATTACAAAGAGCATATTAAAATTAAGTTTTTCCATTGTATCGACAATTTTTACAACTTCACGTCCGCCGCCGCGCGCGCTGCCCAAAAAGGTGCCGCCGATTTTATGAATGTCATCGACAACATCCGGATCCAACTGCCTTACTCCGTATTGGTATTCGGGCAGAAAGCCGAGATAACCGTAACGGATACCAGTGATTCTATGAACGCCGTAGCGCGTCCACAAACAGCGGACTATCGACCTGATAACATCGTTAATTCCGGGACAAAGACCGCCGCAGCTTACAATGCCCGCATGAACATGAGCAGGCGTAAAGAAAATATTTTCCCTGGGACCTGCGCGTTCCAGAACCTGGGATCTTGTAACAGACGGCTGTTCGCCCGGAACAATAAAAGAACTTAACCGTACAAACCTGTCATCGGTAACATAGTTCGCGGCTTTGTCTCCTTGAGTTTTTGACATTTCAATCGGAGAAGGAACTGTAGCGCTGCCCAGCTCTTCTATCGTAAAATCCATTTCTTTATCCATGGGATCCCCCTATATTGTTACAATTATACTATTGTTTATAAAGGCTTTCAACTAACCAATACATACTATTAATACGTCATTGGCTTGAGTTTAATTATTATCCATATTATAATGCTCTCTTATGAAGTTTAATCCACAAAAAATGGGCAATATGAGCCCAAAAAAATTGATTTCGATCATTGCGGGAATATTGGCGCTGATTATATTGGCTACCAGTGTTTTTATTGTCGATCCGGAAGAACAAGCAGTTATCACCCGCTTCGGCAGATATGTTGACACGAAGGATCCGGGCCTTCATTTTAAACTGCCGTTCGGGATTGATCGTAACTATACGGTCAACGTACAGGGGGTTCAAGAACAAGGTTTTGGTATTGTTTCGCCAAGAAATACTCAAGGCGGCAGGAGCGGAACCAGAGAAAATGAATCCATCATGCTTACAGGCGATCTAAATATCGTCGATGTTCAATGGGTCATCCAATACCGTATCGTAGACCCAAGGGCATGGATTTTTAATGTGAATGATCCCATAAGAACAATCCGCGATGTATCGCGTTCGGCAATCAATATGCTTGTGGGCGATCGCGCAATAATGGATATCATGGGTGTTGAACGAAGCGCAATTGAAAGCGCAGGGTTGGCTTTTATGAACGATACTTTCCGTTCTTACAACCTTGGCATCAATGTTATTGGCGTAAGACTTAGGGATGTTACGCCTCCTGCAGGCAGCGTACAGCAAGCCTTTGAAGACGTAAACAAAGCGATACAGGACAGAGAACGTTTAATAAACGAAGGACAACAAACATATAACGAAGAAATCCCCAAAGCCAGAGGACAAGCCCAGCAAATGATTCAGGTTGCGGAAGGATATGCAATTGAACGCGTAAACAGGGCAAACGGTGATGTAGCGCGTTTCAATTCGGTATACACAGAGTTCAGCAGAGCGCCCGAAATTACAAGACAGCGTCTGTATTACGAAATGATCGAAGAGGTGTTCAAGAACGAACAGGGTATGACTGTCATCGATCGCAATCTTGATAATTTCCTGCCCCTAATGAATATGCAGAGAGGAACAAGATAATGAAAAAAATCTATACAATATTACTTATTATTGCCATTACTATCATCGGTCTTTTTATTGCAGGTCCGCTTTTTGTAATTAACGAAGGCGAACAGGCTGTAATAATTCAATTAGGAAGAATTACAAGAGTAATTACAGAAGCAGGGCTTCATGTAAAGATTCCCTTTATTGACGAAGTTATCCGTTACCCCAAAAAAATAATGTCGTGGAATAATAATCCCCAGACAATTCCAACAGCAGAAAGACAATTTATTTATGTCGATGTTGTAGCACGTTGGCGCATCTCGGATCCAAGAAAATTTTACGAAGCTTTAAAAACTGAGTCTACCGCAATTGACAGACTTGGACAGATTATTGATTCGTCGGTCAGAACTGTAGTTGCCGAAAACCCGCTTATCGAATCAGTTCGCAATTCAAATATCATCACCGAACGATCAACTCCCAGCGCAACTCAAACTATCGGCGAAGAAGAAATCGATATCGTTATTGATGACATAGGCGCATCTTCGCAAAATGAATCAAATCACAGGTCAATCACCAAAGGCAGAAGGCAGCTTGCGGAGCTGATTCTTGCGCGTTCGTCACGGAATCTGGAAGAAGAGTTTGGCATTGCGCTTATTGATATTGTAACAAGGCAAATCAGCTATTCAGATGAACTTACCCAAAGCGTTTATCAGCGTATGATTAGAGAACGTAACCAATGGGCAATGGCGTATCGTTCTGACGGCGAAGGTCAAAAAGTACGGCGGCTTGGAGAAATGAGCAGGGAAAGGGATTCAATTTTATCAGCTGCTTATTCACAATCTCAGGCGATTATGGGTAGAGCCGATGCAGAAGCTGCAAGGATTTACGCGGCGGCATACACAGGCGGAGACAGGGCGAATTTTTACAGTTTCTGGAGAGCGATAGAATCGTATCGTCAAACCATGCCAAAGTTTGATAAGACACTTACCACCGACATGGAGTACTTCCGCTATCTTTATTCGCCAAGATAAAATTTAGGAATTGAGATGGAACAGAGTATCCATATTTCTAATATCGATAACAGCCCGGCGATTTGTTTTGAAACCGGGCTGGATCCAAGGGCGTTTGCAAGAACCAAAATGTCTCAGAGCCTTACAGAGATTGGTTATGTTGTAAACGCCGACGGCACTCACGAAAAATGGAGACCCTCGGGAGTTAACGAGACAAATAATTTGATGCGCGTCTGGGGTCCTGCATTTCAGGGACAAAGACTTGATTTAATTTTAAACGATACCGATTCGAACGCCGCGCTTAAAGCGCTGGTCTTTTGGATGAGGGCAAAAATGTTTTTGGGTGACACGCGATCGGTTCTTAATCCAAGCGCGGCTTTTATCAATCCAAACGGAAGCGTCTTTTTTGCTCCTGAACATTTATCAAACCGCTGCCTTTACCTTGAAGGAATAGAGCTTGACAGGTACAACTGCCCCGATCTCATCGGCATGAGCATCACTGCTTTTTGCGCAGGCGTAATGCTGTATCAAATTTTTACAGGCTCTCATCCTTATCCCTCAAGGGAAATTTATCAGGACATGAGGGAGGGGATTTTCCTTCCTGTTCATTTGGCTGCTCCCGAATTGGATAGTAAACTTGCAGGACTCATTCAATCTGCGCTTATGCTGCCTGTTGATAAAAATCCGCAGAACAAAAGCGGCATAGAGATTTTATCCGGTCTTTTAGAATTATTAATGAACAAAGGGAATACCTTAATTGAGGTGTCTTCAGAAAGAAGAGAGCAAATCGAAAAAGAAAAAAAGTTTTACAGGTTTAAGCAGAATACATTTATAAAAACAAAAAGATTTGCCCTTAATAATAAATATTTATTAATGGGAATTGCAGCAGGCGTTTTTTTTGCGCTCTTTGTCACAATTACAACCGCGCAGGGAATTGCGCGCCGTCCAACGACAGGAGGGCTAACAGCAGAAAAAGTTGTCGCTAAATACTATGAAGCATTCAGCAATTTGGATCATCAGTTTATGCAGGCATGTATTCAGGGAGCAAGTAAAGTTGACATTAACGCCGCAACGGGTTTATTCGCCATAGTAAAAACAAGACAAGCATACGAAATGACAAATGCGCCGACAGTTATTCCTGCCCAGACATGGAGAGAAAACGGAGGCGAGCTTCCGTCCGAAAACGCATTCGGCGTAACAGACCTAACTATTCAGCATATTGGCGGCAGCAAAGAAAACAGATTGATAATCTACCGCGCCGAATATATGTTATGGTCGCCCGATGAAAAGTTTCCAAGGAACCGATCCGACATTCTCACTTTAAGACCTGACAGGCGCGAAAACTGGCGAATCATTGAGATAATAAGAACAGAGAGATAGGGTTTACGGATTAACACGAATGGATATTAGAATTTTCCAGCAAGCCAGTTGTTAATTATCATACGGGAAAGAGAACCTTCGCCGGGAAGTTCCGGCAGATTATCCTTTGTAAAAAATTTTGCGTCTTCGATTTCTTCGCCGTCCGGCTTAATTGTTCCTGATAAGTACCGTGCCTTAAAGCCAAGCATTAAAGAGTTTGGAAACGGCCATGGCTGAGATTTAATATATTCTATATTATTAACTTCGATATTTATTTCTTCGCGTATTTCACGCACTACGGTTTCTTCCAGCGATTCGCCTGCTTCATTAAAACCTGATATATGACTGTAAACCCCTGCGCGGAATCTTTTATTGTGCGCAAGAAGTATTCTGTTTTCTGAATCGGTTATAAGCACAATAATGGCAGGGCATATTCTTGGAAACTCGGCTCTTCCGCAATTAGGACAAAGGCGCTGAGCATGCTCCGGTAAAAAATCATTCTCTGCGCCGCATGTTCCGCAGAAACGCGATTCCCTTTTCCATTGCGCAATGTGACATGAGCGGATTATATTTGAAAGGTTTTTATTATCGCTTCTTGCATACACAGAAAGAACCCGGCGTACCGGGGTGCTTTTCCAACCATTAGGCAATGCGTCTCTTGGAGAAACAGATACGCAAGTTATATTCGTTTCTCCGTTTAAAGCAAATAAATTAAAAATGTCCGGAGAATTAAACAATTTTGACAATTCAAGAGGAAATTCAAAAGATTCCGCCTCCGTTTCATTCCATTCATAAGGAGCAAGTACATTATCATCTTGAAAATAAAACGCGCATTTATCCATATTTTATTTTACTAAGATTTTTATTGTTATTCAATTATTTATGCTTTATATTAATAACTGGAGGGAAACGTGAATAATATTAAATACCTAGAGATGCTGCCATTAAGCAGTATCACTAAACACGCAAAGGGTCATCCTAATGACGGCGTGCCGTACCTTGGCTATCCGAGAGTTCATCCGTCAGAAAACGGCAAGCTGCTTCTTGTAAGCGATCCTTTGGGCGATGAGCCTGTGATCCTTGAATTCAAACTTGAAGATATTATTTATGTCGAAGAAGAACCCTCTGCTGTTACAGAATCGGGAGAAGGCGTTCCGTGTGTAAAACTCTGGATAAAGCGCGGCGCATTTGGCGTTAAGCTTGAGCCATTCGAAGTAAAGTAAAATAAAATGACAGAAGCATCAGCCTTTTCGCAGATTATACGCAAACCTTTGTTCATGACCCCGGAAGGCGAAAATGTACGCTGCGATCTTTGCCCTAACAACTGCGAAATAAAGAGCGGAAGTTTTGGCATTTGCGGCGTTCGCGGCAACAAGGGCGCAAAGGGAATAATTCCCTTTTACGGATTTATTTCCGCGCTTGCAATTGACCCCATCGAAAAAAAACCGCTCTACCATTTTATGCCCGGCACAAAAATTCTTTCGCTTGGTTTTGCGGGCTGCAACCTGCATTGCCCTTTTTGCCAGAACTGGCACATTTCCCAAAATACAGAAATTCCCGGAAGGTGGATGCAGCCCGGAGAAATTATTTCTGCCGCGTTAAAAAATGACACTCCCTCGATTGCATACACATATTCCGAGCCTCTCGTTCACATAGAATATGTTCTTGACTGCATGGCGCTTGCTATAAAACACGGCATTGCAAATGTGCTTGTGACAAACGGCTGTATAAACGATACTGCCGCATCTGCAATTTTAAAATTAACAGACGCCGCAAATGTTGATTTAAAATGTTACGATTCTGCGTCATATAAAAGCTGCCTTGGCGGAGATTTGGAAACTGTTAAAAACTTTATAAAACTTTGCCGTAAAGCAAATGTCCACATTGAAATTACAACCCTTGTGGTGCCTGACCTAAACGACTCTAAAGAAGAGCTTAGCGCTGCGGCGGATTTTATCGCTTCTGTAGACAAGGAAATCCCATGGCACCTGACGGCATATCATCCCGATTACCGCTGGAATGCGCCTGCGACAGATCCTGCGTTTTTAAGAAATGCGGCTAAAGAGGCAGGAGATAAATTAACGAATGTGCATACGGGAAATATTTAAGTATTAAGTATATTTAAAACAAAATAAATTGTATCAATAAAGTTTAAGGAAAATTTCCGGCGCTTAGTTATTTCTCTTTTCTTGGATCTTTGCCGCAGTTAGTTCTCGAGCCGTCTTTGCGGTGATATTCCATGCAAGCCTTGCAGTCGCCGTGACGGTTACAGGGGTATGTGCATTTGCACTCGCTGTTTTTATCTGCCATAAATTACTCCTTAGGTTTATAATATCATATTTTTTACTTGATTGTTTTTTTATTATATGTTACCATAACACAAATAAACAAAATATTACCTTAAGGAGATTTTTTATGAATAAAGCATTGGGAATAATAGCTTTTGTTCTAATTGTAGCTCTTACGGCTGTAGGCGCTATTCAATTTGCCTCATGGCTTACATCCGGTCTTAAAGGCACAGTCAGTATCGAGGGCGAATCCAAGCTGGGCAGGGTAGTAACAGCAGACACGTCAAAACTTCTTGGCAGCGGCATAATCACCTATCAATGGATGCGCAATGGACAGCCCATCGATAATTCCAACAGCGCGTCATATACCCTGCAAACCTCCGACAAAGACGCGGAAATTTCTGTAATCGTAATTCGTTCGGACAATCGCGGCAGCGTTATAAGCGAAACTGTAAAAGCAGAAGGATTCGTTCTTGGCGGCACAGGCCCGGGCGGCGGAATTATCTTCTATCAGGATATGAATGGATTTACAATGGCCGACAATAATGAAGTCGTTTATCATCTGGAAGCTGCGCTTACCGATCAGGGCACACAGTTGTCATGGGTAAACACAAGATTTGCTTTTAGCAATCTGGCTGGCACCTCAACTGCTTTAGGCACAGGCAGAAGAAATACAGCCGCAATGCTTGCCGCAGACCCGGAATCCCCTGCCGCATTAGCTGCAAAGAATTACAATGGCGGCGGATTACACGATTGGTTCCTGCCAAGTCAGGACGAATTGGCTCTTTTATATAATCAAAGAAGCGCTGTTAATATGAACACAGGCTTTTATTGGTCTTCATCGCAAAACAGCAACTCCCGCGCATGGGAACAAAACTTTGCAACAGGAGCCACAGCCGGCAACGCCAAGAGCGCTCCTCCGCTTGATCCCGATGCTTACTATGATGAATGGAACCCTGCGCCTTCAGCACGCGCAAACAATGTCCGTGCTATAAGAGCCTTCTAACAACAGATGCATAAATAATTGATAAATGAGCAGAATCAAATCTGCTCATTTTTTTTACTCTATGGTTGACAATACCACTTAAAAAAAGTATAGTGCTTTTTATGCGCAAGTTCGAAGTTGTATCTCCGTTTAAACCGGCAGGCGATCAAGGCGAAGCAATCGCCGCTCTTGCAGACGGCATCAGAAAAGGTGACAAATACCAAACATTACAGGGCGTTACAGGTTCGGGAAAAACTTTTTCCATGGCAAAACTTATCGAAGCTGTGCAAATGCCCACATTGATTGTAAGTCACAACAAGACGCTTGCCGCGCAGTTATACCGCGAGTTTAAAAGTTTTTTTCCAAACAATGCAGTGGAATACTTTGTCTCCTATTACGATTACTACCAGCCGGAAGCATATGTAGCAAAGAGCGATTTGTACATCGAGAAAGACGCTTCCATTAACGACGAGATTGAGCGCATGAGGCTCTCCGCTGCGCGAAGCATGATGGAACGCGAGGATGTAATAATCGTGGCAACTGTTTCTTGCATCTACGGCATGGTAACGCCCGATGTCTACAGAAAAATGACAGCCACTTTTTCCAAAGGCGAAACCGTAGATGTCGATTCACTGATTCGCCGTTTTGTCGAATTGCAATACGAGCGCAACGATGCCGTCCTTGAACGCGGACGTTTTAGAAGGCGCGGCGATACGCTGGAAATTTTCCCTGCATACATGGAAGAAGCCTACCGCGTCGATCTTGATTGGGACAAGGTTGAACGTATCCGCCGTTTTAATCCTGTGTCGGGCGAAATATTAGAAGAACTCGACCGCGCTCTGATTTATCCTGCAAAGCAATTCGTCATGCCCAAAGAATATATTCAAAACGCAATGGAATCCATCAAGCTTGAATTAAAAGAGCGCATAAAATATTTTCAGGACAATGGCAAAATAATGGAAGCCGAGCGCATCAAAACCCGCGTTGAGTACGACATAGAAATGTTAACGGAGATGGGTTACTGTTCCGGCATAGAAAATTATTCGTCTCTTTTAGCGGGACGTAAGCCGGGCGAATCTCCCGACACGCTTGTCGATTATCTTCCTAAGGAGCATTTAACTTTTATCGATGAAAGCCATGTTACGCTCCCGCAGATAGGCGCCATGTACGCAGGAGATCGCAGCCGTAAGCAAAGTCTTGTCGATTACGGTTTCCGCTTACCTTGCGCTTTGGACAATCGCCCTCTTCGCTATGACGAGTTTGCCGAGCGTTTGGATAAAACCGTTTTTGTTTCCGCCACGCCAAGCAAGACAGAGATTGAACTATCCGCGCGGGTTGTTCAGCAGTTAATACGCCCGACCGGTCTATTAGACCCGGAAATCGAAGTGCGTCCTAGCGAAGGTCAGATGGAAGACATCTACAGCGAAGTGCAAAAACGCATCAAGGCGGGAGAGCGCTCACTTATTTTAACGCTTACAAAAAAAATGGCAGAAGACTTAACCGATTATTTGCTGGGGCTTGGTTTAAAGGTGCGCTACATTCACAGCGAAGTAGAAACAATCGAGCGCGTTGAAATTCTTACCCAACTTCGGCAGGGCGAGTTTGACATTCTTGTCGGCATCAATCTTTTACGCGAAGGCATCGACTTACCGGAAGTGTCGTTCATTGCAATCCTGGACGCGGACAAGATCGGATTCCTTCGCTCCCTTACAAGTCTTGTTCAGATAATCGGACGCGCCGCGCGTAATGCCGCAGGAAAAGTTATCATGTATGCCGACAAGATGAGCGACGCAATGGAAAAGGCAATCGCCGAAACAAACCGCCGCCGCGAGATTCAGGTTGCGTATAATAAAAAACACGGCATCACGCCCGCGACAGTAAAAAAAGCAATTGCGGAAATACTCACGCGCCATATAGAAGAAGCCGAACAAACTGCGGGCACAACCATCGAAGTACTTAAAAAGTCGTTCAATGTGCTGATACCCGCCCAGCGCAAACAGCTCATTAAAGCTCTTGAAAACGAAATGCTGGAACACGCAAAAAATCTTGAATTTGAGCAGGCAGCGGCGATTAGAGATGAAATCATGCGTATCAAAGAAGGCGCTTAACTGCCGATTGCCGCGCCGACATGCACGTTCAATTCTTTTAACTCGGAAATAAATGCCTGCAGGTTTTCATCGATATATGTAATATCTTCATCGTGACCGGCTCTTTCGATAGCTGCTGCCTTTGCAGACACATCCTTTTCCCCGATAACTGCAAGCGCGCTTTTAATCGCATGAACGTGAGTAATAAAAAGCAGCAGTGAATCTTTGGACGGCATTACTTGAATTGCAGGGAGCCGTTCATCAATATCCTTGTGCAAGTGGAGCAAAACTTTCTTGTACATTTCTAAAGTGCCGCCCGAATATTTAATGCCTTGTTTAACATCAACACCGGGAATATTTAATGATGATTCCGGCGAAGAAGAGTCGTTTTCTTTTTTAATATCACGTCTTTTTTCCGCAGGTATCCATCGGTCAATTATCTCGTTCATCTTGTTTATATCAATCGGCTTTGCAAGAAAATCGTTTAAGCCCTTCTGAAGATACATTTCTCTCATTCCCGAAATTGCGTTTGCCGTCAGCATTACAATTGGCAGAGTTTTTTCTCCCTTTCGATTCTCTTTTTCCCATGCGCGGATTTGTTCTGTCGCTTCAATTCCGTCCATTTCCGGCATCATGTGATCCATAAAAATCAAATCGTAATCTTTCTGCTTTATCATTTCTATCGCTTTCTTTCCGCTTAAACAGGTATCAATCTGCGCCTGATAAAATGATAAAAGACCTTCCGCCACTGTAAGATTTGTTGTAATATCATCGACAATAAGTATCTTTACATCGGGAATGGTATATTTTAACATTGTTATATTTTTACCGTTTTCATTTGAATCGTTTGATTGATTAAACGAGGGCGTAATGACTTCTTCCGATTCTACAACCTGCGGAATTATTACCGTAAAAACACTACCCTTGCCGTACTCGCTTTCGGCTCTTACGTCTCCGCGCATGGCATCGCAAATGCGTTTTACAATCGCAAGACCAAGCCCCGTACCTTCGATACCACGGTTTTTCTTTACATCCAAACGCGCAAAATCGCCGAAAAGCTTTATTTGATCCTCGTGTTTAATTCCTATGCCTGTGTCGCTAATTTTTAACTTAAGCCATATTTGCCTTTCAATTCGGTTTTCGACGGAAATTGATAAATTGATTTCTCCCTTTTCCGTATACTTAACCGCGTTAGAAAGCAGGTTGATTAATATTTGCCTTAATTTTATTTCGTCGCCTATAAGGTTGTCGGGAATATTTTCGTCTACTTCGACATTGAACTGTATCGGCTTTTCCGCAAGACGCACGCTGATGATATTTACAGTATCGTTTATTAATGAAGAAAGCGAATATTTATCGGTAACAATTTGCAATTTGCCGGATTCAATTTTTGAAAAATCTAAAATATCGTTTACAATCGAGATTAAATTGTTGCCCGCAGTTTTTATATCCTTTGCATAACCCCTCGCCTTATGGGGAAGGTCGCTTCTTATTAAAAGTTCAGCAAGTCCAGTAATTGCGTTAATCGGCGTGCGTATCTCGTGACTCATGCTTGCAATGAACGACGTTTTAATTTTATTTTTTTCGTCTGCGCGTAATTTTGCGGCAGAGAAACGCAAAAGCATAGAAGAAAGCGCAATTGAAAGAACGAGTCCAAGGAAGATCAAAATGGCTGCCGATATATATAGATCTTTATAAAATTGATAAAACGGCGTTATGATTCCAATATACCACCCGTTAAAAATCTGCGTAAAAAAAACAATCTCTTCTCTTCCTGTTATATCCGATGCTCTGCGGGCAAGTATGTCTTCTCCGCTAAGAAGTGTTTTGGCAATTCCGTTATATGAGCGTCCAAGACTTTGAAGCTGTTGCCCGATCATCGCGCTGTCAGGATGAGTCATTAAAGTCATATTCTGATTAACAAGAATGCCGTATCCGTTCGAAGCTATCGAAAGTGAACCAACGTATTCAGGCAGCCAGTTAACATCAATATCAAGAGCGAGGATTCCAATAATTCGATTATCGCTGTCAAAAATATTACGAACAACAGAAACTACTGTTTCCCCTGTTAACAAGTCAATATACGGCGTTGTGTAATTGACAGCAGTGCCGCTTCTAACCGCGGTTTGATACCACGGACGCGCCTGCGGCATATAATCGCTTCCTGGATTCATATGAATGCTGTCTATAAATTTATCGTTGATATACGCATAAATGCCGTTATAATTTAAAAGTCCGTCTTCGCGCTGCCGCATCCATTCGGTCGTGTTGGTAAGGTAATCTTGTATCTCCTGCTCGGAAGCGTTTTGATTCATCAACCCCTGAATAGAATGATAGGTATTCTGTAAAATTGTCTGCGCTTCAAAAAGACCGGCTTTGACATTTGCCTCGGCTGTAGAAATCATTTCTTCGGCTCTGTCTAAAAGGCGGCTGCGAAGAATGTCGCCAACGGAGAAATAAGCGGCAGCAGTCATAAGCGCAAACGCTAAAAACACAAAGCCCACTTCACGGAAATTACGTTTTAAAATTACACTCCATTTATTAATAAACGATTTCATAAATTATCTTATCACATTTATATTTCTATAATACCAATCAATATTATTGCGTATTTCATTATCGGAAAAAACTTCTCCCTCTTTGCCAATTCTTCTTCCATCGTTTGTTTCTATTACTCCGCTAAAAACGCTAAAAGCTCCCATTTGAATGCGCCTCCTTTCTTCGTCAAGAATGTTAAACGAATCTGCGGCATTTAACGGTTGAGTATATTTGATCCTTCTGTTCAATGGAGCAAGATCGACGATATGGTCATTCAAAGAGCCGAACCACGGCTCTGTTGTAAATGTTCCGTCGATAACGCTTTGTACCAGCATGGTATAATAAGCGCCCCAATGCCACACTACAGAAGTAAGAACCGAATCGGGAGCAACCAAACTCATATCGGTGTTGTAGCCAATTCCCCACACTCCGGCTCTTTGCGCTTCCAACTGCGGATTGGCAGTATCGCAATGCTGCGCAATAACATCGCATCCTGCGGCGATCAAAGCGCGCACAGCGGAAGCCTCTCCCATCGGGTCGAACCAACTGTGCGTTACTTTTACAATAATTTGAGCATTAGGATTTACTTTTTCAACACCCATCGCAAAGGCGTTAAGACCGCCAGTCACTTCGCTGTTGTCCATTCCCCAAGCGGCAACAAAACCAATCTTGTTTGTTTTGGTTTGCAGCCCGGCAACAATTCCGGAAAGATAACGCGCCTGATAAACTCTGCCAAAATAATTTGTAAAATTAGTTTCGTTATATTTGTAACCGGTTGCATGCGCAAAAACAACCATAGGATATTCCTGTGCAAGTTTTTCACAAATGTCCATATAACCAAAACTTGTAGCAAAAATTATATTTGCGCCTTGGGCAATAAGCTCCCTGATACGGCCCTCGATATGCAAAGGATCAAGGTCGTCTACATTTATTCTGTACAAAACTTGAGCATCCCATATCCCCAAGTTTACCTGCATCTCCTCTATTCCAAGCTGATGCGCAAAAGAATACCCCGAACTTTCGGCGAAGGGATTAGTATTATGGATAACTCCGATTTTAACCTTTTCCTTCGAAAGGGGCATTCCCGGCACCCAGGGCTTTTCTTTACAGGAAGAAAAGAAAAAAGCTATTATTATTAAAATAATGCTCCATTTGACTGCAGAAGCTTTAATATTCAACATTATTTAATAATATACTTATTTTATGATATAGTCAATTTACAAATGGATAATTGGTATTTAATTAAAAACGATTTAATTCACATTGGGATAAAAGCCGTCCCCGGCTCTTCAAAGACAGAAATTGCCGGCATCAGGGACAACCGCCTTTGCATACGCATTGCCGCCACGCCCGAAGATGGTAAAGCAAACGCCGCTCTTTGCGAATTTTTAGTAAAAACCCTCGACTGCTCCAAGCGCGATGTCGTCCTTGTAAAGGGAGAAAAATCGAGACTGAAAACGGTTACCGTTCCTATAGCTTACAGGGAAAAATTGATGGAGATAATTCTTTAGGCTTATACTTCCAATATTAAAAGCGTCTTTGGATCCAGCTTCATCGCCATCGGCTTGGAAATAACAGATCCCCTGTCTTTGGAAATAGAAAGCTCAACGTGATCGCTCTTTGGCTGTAAAACAATCGCAACGTCGATATTCTCGATAAACTTGCCAAGCATTACGGGGATGTTTTCTTTATCGTACGGCGAATCTTCTTTTACAGAGCAGCTGTACCAAACGCTCACGCCAAGTTCTGTCGCGAAAGCTTTAACTGCGGCAATACTTTCTTTTTCTGCGCGCGTAAAATCGAAACCGTCAACAATGATGGCATCGGCTTTAAAGCCGCCTTCGATAATCATTGCCCTAAGACTCTTTATGATTTGTTCTTTAGTTACGCCGTCCTGATTAAAGTTCATCAAGACACGGTTCTTGACAGTGTCGTTCAAAATATCCGCGGCATTTTCCAGATTTTTCTTGTTTACAAGTTCTGCAAAAATATCGTTGTACCATAAAGGCACATATTGAGTGTGATTTCCCAGATAAAACGAAACGTGAATGACTTTTTTATCCTGAAGAAGTTTATCAAGACCAAGCTGCACAAGCACCGATGTTTTACCAACCCCTGTGGGCGATGCAATTACCCCGATTTCTCCGGCTTTAAGTCCGCCGTTAATAGATTGTTCAAAAATGCGAATTGGGCTGCGCTGTATAAGTTCTTTTAATACCATTTTTTTCTCCTATTTATTGGCGTTTACTTGTTTGC
>Ga0209755_10002908_pt1 | contig 22373 bp, 22 predicted proteins | sample TergutCo191P1_FD_187301 | JGI IMG/M metagenome (GOLD analysis project Ga0209755, IMG submission 187301) | Cornitermes sp. P1 segment gut microbial communities from Petit-Saut dam, French Guiana - Co191P1 (SPAdes) (version 2) | ecosystem: Host-associated > Arthropoda: Insects > Digestive system... | reverse complement strand
AAAGATGTACTTTCACCGCGTCACCTGCCTAAGCCAGCTTGTCCCCGGACGTTTCGGACTTTGCGAGCCGCAGGTGCACCTGCCCACCTTGTCACGGGACACCCTTAACGCTTTTTGCATTGTGCCGGCACTGTCTTTCGATAACGAGGGTTTCCGCCTTGGCTATGGCAAGGGATACTACGACCGCTTTCTTGCCAATTTCGAGGGCACATCAGCAGGGATTGTATACAGTGTTCAAAAGGCGGACAACCTGCCTCGCGGATTTTACGATATACCCGTTCACATTGTTGTCACAGAAGTCGGGGCAGAAATTATAAAATGACCAACAAACCCAAACCCTCTCCCCTCTCAATAGCGGCATTTATCCGCTCTCCCAACGCCATAACCCCCGCACTGCTTATACTTGGCGTGTTGGTACTCTCGTTTTTGGCAAGGGCTGTGGGGCTTTCCGATGCAGTAGGCGAAGACGAACTGCTGACCCATATTATCCTGCAAATCATGGCACTGGCGTTGCCTGCTGTATTCTACTGCAAGCTGAAAGACACCGGCTATTCCAGCCGACTAAAACTGCGATTGTTTGGGCTGGGCAAATTGCCAATTATAATTTTCGCCTTCTTTGCCATGACTTTCGGCAGCATTGTACTGCGATTTTTCCTGTACACTTGGGGGATTTCTGATGGCTCACCCATGTATGATACCCGTGGAATTGGCGTTGGGCAGGCACTATATGTGTTCCTTGCATTCGCACTTATCCCCGGCATTATCGAAGAGTTTGTTTTCCGTGGAATTTTAATGTCCGAGTACGAACACTTTGGCGGAGTGGCGTCTGTGTTGGCATCTGCTTTGCTTTTTGCCATGCTACGCTTTAGCCTTGAGGAATTTTTCGTCCACTTTTTCATTGGAATGATTCTCGCGTTTGTAGTTTTCATCACTCGTTCTGTTATTTCCGCCGTTGTCCTACATATACTTTACGGAGCGTTTTTTCTTTTCGTCGAGCCGAATGTATGGTATATTATTTCCTACCCGCCAAGCCAAACGATTTTTATATTTATCATGACAATTGCCGCAGTGCTGTTTTCTGCACTTACATTAGGAGAATCCGAACGACTTTTTAAGATATATTCGGCAGACGGCGAAGAGCCGCCACGGCTTATCTCGTCAGGGAAAAGCAACCCGATTATCCGTTCAACAGGCAAAGTTTTGCTTTCTCCTGCATTTTTAGCCTGTGTAGTTGTTTTCATAGCATTTTCTTTAGCGTGATAAACCACCTCTAAAGGAGTTCACCATGAACAAAAACCAACGTCCATCTAATGAGCAAGAAAACCTTAACAAGGTTCGTGCAACCACACCTCCTCCTATGAATAGTCAACCACCAAACCCACTTGAACAACCGAAAAAAAAGCGTTTTTCCTTTCCTAAACGAAAGCGTCTGACCAAAGCCGAAAAGCGGGAACGTCGCAGACTTCGGAAAGAAAGTGCGGGAGCTTACGCCGCTAACACCCTATCAGGATTTATCAAAGCTACGGTGTATATCGGGCTAATTGTGATTATCTCGGTAGTGCTTGCAGGGTTTTTGTTAGCCGTGCTAAACGACTTTCTTTCTTTAACCAAAGAAGACGTCGATATTCCTATTTACATTTCCCAGGATTGTGACCTTGTCAGCTTTAGCGAAAATCTTCGTGATGCGGGAATTATTCGTTTCCCGGTGATTTTCCGTATGTTCGCCACAGCCAGAATGGACGAGGGCGCAGTGCTGAGCACAGGTGAGTTTATCCTTTCCCCATCAATGAATTACAACAGTATTGTGTCCGCTGTAATACCCCGAGGCCCACGGCGTCAGGAAATTTCAGTCACCATTCCCGAGGGGCGAAGCGTTCATGACATAATCGACATTTTCACCGAGGCGGGCTTCGGCACACGGGAACGATTCGAGTATGTTATTAACTACCACCCGTTCCCCCACGAGTTTTTGCAGAATATTCCCGAAGACCACGAGCGAATTTTCCGACTTGAGGGGTACTTGTTCCCGGACACATTCCGCTTTTTTGAAAACGCAAACGAAGAAACAATTATTCATCGTTTGCTAACAGAATTTGATAACAGAGTGGCAACTAACAGGGTTATTCTTGACGCGATTGACAACTTTAACACCCTGACAGGACTGAGCTTTAACTTAGACGATGTTATCAACCTTGCGTCGGTTATCCAGTCAGAGGCACTGCACGCAGTTGATTTTGCTGTCATTGGCGGGGTTTTCGTGAACCGACTTCGTGTTGGTATGCGACTGCAAAGTGACGCTACCACCGTTTATATGATTCGTCACCTTGAGGGTGCAAGGCGTGAGCCGACTGTTGCTGACTTGAACAACGACCATTCCCCATTCAGCACCTACAATCGTGACGGCTTGCCTGCGGGTCCAATTAACAACCCGTCAATGCTTGCCATAAACTCTGCCCTGTCGCCACGAGATACTCGTGGGCGTAGCTTGGCAGATGCAGGATTTACCCGCTATATTTTCTTTATTACCGGACGATATGGGCAGGGGCTGTTTGCCTTGAATGTCGCCGGACACGAAGCTAATATTAGAATGGTGCAAGAAGAACGCGACCTACCACCCGGCACCGGCGATGTTAATGATATTATCGACAGCGACTATTTGAATTAAGCGTGTATACCCCCCTACCTCCACTTACGGAGATAGGGGGGTAGCTTGTCAATAAGCACCTTGGGGCGTTGCCCCAAACCCCACCAGAAAACTTGCCCGCTCACGCACTCCGGTTGCCTGTTTGCTGGCAAAGCCAGCAATGCCGCAACCTTCGGCGCTCACAAGGACTTTGCAAAAAGTTTTCTGGACTTTCAAAAACCTTGATACAAAAGCATGAAATGCTTTTGTGAGAAAAAGTTTTTAGTCCAGTTTTTTACAAAAAACTGGTCGGGTGTGGGGTGAAACCCCACGACTTTGCCCTTTATCGTCAATCCCCTATTTCCACTTACGGAGATAGGGGGGTGTTTATTGTTTGCGATGTTACCCCTGCCCACACAAATCCTCTCGCTCATACAACCTAACCGACACAAAGTACGAACCCCAAAATACAGGTACGGATACTGCAAGCACAGCAAATGGAAGAACCCACGGGGAAATACCGAACCCCAAATTCATCTGAAAAGCAAATACTGCTCCAACAAATATCATCTTTGCAATTCCCACCAACATAAAGTAGATACCCTTTTTTATGAAAGATGCCACCATCGCCGCACTTGTCACGATAATATGCACACCCAACATAAGCAGAACATCCAACATAGCGTAAATTAGCCCATTTTCAAAGATGACCGGACGTATCAGCCAGCCTAAAACAAACATTACAAAGGTTATGGCTGTGGTTATCAATATTATCCGTGTAGCAAGCACATAACGGACGAAAACCATGTCCCGCCGCCGCACTGCGAGAGTGAGATGATAGCACTGGAGCTTACGAAACCTTAATAGATTTATGCTTTCCATATGAATGCCAACAGGCATACAAAATATCACAAGATACAGCCAATTTAATTCGTCCCCATCCCTTTTGCCGAATATTGTAAACAGCACAGCAAACATCACAACGGATGCGATGGTGAGAAAATACGGTCCGTCGGTACGGCTCGCCCAAGCGAACAGGGCTTTTCTTGGCTGTGTGCCATTGCCGTGCAAATTTTTATAGTTTTTCATCACACATCCACCTTTGCAAATAGTTTTTTAGAAATAGCGTATGAGGTTATGAATACGGTTAGTGCAATGGCAAAAAGGATAACACCAATGCTTTCGGGTGTCACATCAAGTAATCTTTGACCCCATAGTATAATAATAAGCGGAAAAAACACAGTAATTAAATTCGGCAATGTCCAAACCGCCAAGCGTTTTCGTTTAGACGCATATCTTGTCACCCTGCCAAAGTCCATAGCCAACTTGTAACTGGGCAATACTGCCAAGGATAATACTAAAGGAATATCGCTAAATTTCAAAACCCTAATATTTTCACAAGGATTAGGGTGAATAATTGAAATTAGAACTATAAGGACACACATAACTATCACAGTAAATAACATTGTCCCCAAACAATTAAGAAACCTTATGTCTATCATGTCCTGTCGATGTATTGGCATGGAAAGCTGGATACGTTGCCATCTATCGAAGCTCATATGTTGCGTGCTTGGGATTAAAAGCATAGCAGCTATAATCGCAAAAGTTAAACTTATTGCGGGAAGAAATAACGCACCCACAAAAACCGCCGAGCTAATGAACAGCCCAAAAATAAGTATTCCTCTTGTGCTATGAAAATCCAACAACCACAGCCCCCACAATCTTTTTGCTTTTCTCATAACGATTCCCCTTTCACTAACAGCAGCATTATTTCCTCGATTGTGGCAAGGTCAACGACTGTGTCCGGGTATTTGGCGACCATGGCGGTGCGATTTTTCACCAGCACATCCGTCTGATAGTCACGGCGGCGATAGGTCAGCATCTCTCGTGGGTCAAGGGCGTCGAACTGTGCGGCGGTCAGGCGCATAATGCCATAGCCGTATTTCAGCACGTCTTTCTCCTCGGTGAAAACCACCTTGCCCTCCTGCATAAACATGATGTAATCCGCCACCTTTTCAAGGTCGGACGTGATATGCGAGGACAGCAGGATAGAATTTTCGCCGTTGCTGACAAATTCAAGAAAAATGTCCAGCACTTCATCACGAATCACCGGGTCAAGTCCGCTTGTGGCTTCGTCGAAAATCAGCAATTTCGGATGGTGTGACAGGGCTATCGCCAACGCCAGCTTCATGCTCATGCCACGGGAAAAATTGCCTGTGTCAGGCTTTAGCTTGAACCGCTCCAAATACTCGTTAAACAGTTGGTCATCCCAGTTTTTGAAGATGCACCGCATAGCATTCGCCAGCTTTCGCGGGGTTGACTTGACGGGAACAGGAAAGCTGTCGAACACTACTCCAATGTCGTCACGGATGTGGGTGGCGGCGTCGGTCATTTCCTCCCCGAAAATCCGCACGCTTCCGCTGTCTTTGATAATCGTGCCAAGAATGCAGTTCATTGTGGTAGTCTTGCCACAGCCGTTTTCCCCCACAAAGCCCATAATGCTGCCCTTTGGAATGGAAAAAGACACATTATCCAGCTTAAACTCGCTTTTCGGAAACTGCTTGCACAAGTCCTTAACTTCTAAAATCATGCTCATGGTTATATTTCTCCCTTGTAGAATAAGTTGATTAGCTCCACCAGTTTTTCTAATGGAATGCCGTATGTTTGTGCCATTTCTGCCGCTTTGGCAAGGTGGTGTTCCACCCGCCGTTGCTGCTCTTCGCGGATAAAGTCCGCATTTCGTGCCGCGACAAAGCTCCCCCGCCCAACGGTTGTGTCGATAAAGCCGTCCCGCTGTAGGTCTTCGTATGCTTTTTGCACGGTGATAACGCTGACGTGAAGCGACCTTGCCATGGCTCGCATCGAGGGCAGCGGCGTGCCAGTGACCAGCTCGCCGCCCATTATCATGCCCTTGATTTGCATGGTAATCTGCTCGTAAATGGGCTTACTGCTGTTACTGCTAATGATTATGTCCATTTCTTCCTCCTTGTGTTCGGTAGTGTGCTTGTTGTATATGTACATTATATCACCTTATGTTTACTTTGTCAAGGGGGTGCGGAAAAATTTTTTTGTGAAAAAAGGTCAAGGGCGTAGGGCGGCTTTTGAAAAAGCCCCCTACAACCCACCAAAACTTTAATTCAGAATTTTCAAAACAAAAAAGGCCATCCGTTGGGATGACCTTTTGCTTTTAATCATTGGTAACACTTACATAGCCGGGCGTGGACAGCCAGTCAAAAATATCTTCAAACATAAATTGAAGCTCGAACCTTTCGCGTGTTTGACTGTCACGAACATTTCTGTTAAACTCGCGGAAAGACTGGAAACTTCCTCGCGTTGTTTCATAGTGCGCCTCTCTTTGTGCATCAAAGGCTTCTTGAATAGTTTCAGCAAGGCGGTCATTAAATTGGCGGTTGGTAAGCTCAAAATCAAGTGCGTTTGCAATATACTTAATAACCATTGTTTCTCGCAGTTCTCTGCCTGCAAAAACAGCAGTTATACGCTCAAGATCCTCAACTGTTGCATTTGAACCAAGACCAAACTGAGGGCTTCTTGCGAACTCCTCTAAATTTCTGTAACGGCGTTCCCCGGTTTGCCAGTTAATATCCCACAAAATATGCTGGGTGTACTCCTCAAACATGCGGTTATAGATAGCCCGCAATTCGCGACGTGGGAAGTTATTGTCAGGGAAATAGGAATTTTCGATAATATATTCGAAAGCAAGTGCTGCTCTGGCGTTGTTTGTTGCCTCTTCTGTCCATTCGGCTACTGTGTCAGAGTCAGTATGCTCGAATACAAAGGCATCGTTCCACTCCGGCAGAATTTCCACAGTACGAATAATGGTAAAGAACATGGCGTCCTCTCCTGCAAGTGCTTCCGGATTATAATCCTCAGGGAAAGTCACTTCAACCATGCCAATCTCGTCTACATATAGACCAATCATTTCATCTTCAAAACCTGGAATGAAAGATCCGCCACCGATTTCAAAGAATGGTTGATTTTGACCTGGTGCAGAGCCGCTTCCGCCCTCGAAGAATGTTCCCTCGAAGTGGTGGTATATGGTAATTTCGACTATGGCATCACTACCGCCAATACGATTTTCGTTGTCATCGTTTTCGTCAAAACCATAAGGAATCGTGATATTGCGACGGAACGGCTCGCCAATGTCCGGGGTTTCTCCAAGCAGACCGTCCATAATCTCTGCGATTATTTGTTCAAGGGTTTGCTCTGCGGGGGTATCATTTTCGTCGTTTTCGTCGTTTTCATCATTCTCGTCATTTTCATCGTTGCCGTTAGCATCGTTCTCGTCGTCATTGTCACTATCATTGTCACTATCGTTGTCATTATCGTTGTCGTCGTTCTCATCTTCCGCAGGGAAAGAGTGGAACACAACATCGTTGCGGTCGCCTTGGAATTCGTCAACATTATCAACAGTAATAAGGAAACCGAAAAGCAAGTGGTGCCCATCTTCAATAGCACCAACAACAGGAGCAAATTCAGTAAGTCCAAAAAATTGGAACGTAACACGGTCGCCCTCTTCCACGGCGCGCTCCGGGTCGCCCCAAGTTGCTCTGGCACGGAGAATAGAGTTTCTGTGATTATTCACACGCTCTTCAATGTCGCTTCCGCTGACCGAGATGCTACGAATATCCGGGACATTCAAATAGTCCGACATGGAAAAATTAAAGTAGTTGCAAGCAAGCAAGCCAAATGTTAGCACTGCCGCAACGGCTACCATAAGTAGTTTTTTTGTATGTTTTTTAACTTTGTTCATTTTGAAATTTTCATCCTTTAGAGATATAGTTTGTGCCTGTTTTTTTATAGCAACAAGTAGTATATCACAAGTTTGCCAATTTGTAAATAGGCAAATTGTAAATTTTTTGATTTTTTTATTTTAGCTTTTATTTACTTGATTTTCCCCGAAAAATATGGTACTATATATTCAGCAGTAAATATCATATCACATTTTGACTAAAAGGTCAATAGATAATTAAAATATTTTTTGGAGGAACGGCATGAAACTAATTTTACTCAAAGATGTTAAAGGACAAGGGAAAGCGGGCGAGGTAATAAACGCCTCGGACGGTTATGCCCGCAACTTTCTTTTGCCAAAGGGGCTTGCCAAGGAGGCGGACGCGGCTTCGTTAAACGAGCTTGCGGCAAAGGAGCAGTCCCGTCAATATAAAGCGGAAACCGAAAAGCAAGCCTGTCGTGACATTTGCACAAAGTTAGAGTCCATTACTGTAACTGTGGTCAAGCCTGCCGGAGGTGACGGCCGCCTGTACGGTGCGGTGACGACAAAGGAGGTGGCAGGAATCCTCGAAAGTGAACACGGCATCGCCCTTGACAAACGGAAAATTGACGCCGGCGGGGATATAAAAGCCCACGGCACATATACTTTAACTGTGAAGTTTTACCCGGACGTTGTGGGTAAGATAAATGTTGTGGTTAAGGGGGAGTAGGCTGTGCCAAAAGGTGAGCGGGCATGGAAATCCGCCCACCTGCGTACAGATAAGACCTGCTCTTGCTCTTCTTTCCCTCTGCGGAGGGGTGGCAGGTGGCGATTTTCCACCTGACGGGGTGGCTTTAGTTGGCACGGGATAACAACACCAGCCGTCCCTGCAGAACAACATTCCCTACCATAAAATCCGATTTGCGTAAGCAAATTTACCTTAATTCTTCATTTTTCATTCTTAATTCTTCATTTCTTGGGGCGTTGCCCCAAACCCCACTTAGCCCCTTTTTGAAAAAAGGGGCTAAGAACCCCAAAAACCTTTTTCGATAAAGTTTTTGTTCCACCTTTTTTCAAAAAGGTGGTCGGGTGTGGGCGGAAAGCCCACGGTCTTGACCTTTATCGATAGTCTGCGATTTGCGTAAGCAAATCTACCTTAATTCTTCATTTTTAATTTTTAATTCTTCATTTCCATTTAACTCCCCCCACGAAAGGAACTACCATTATGCAATTTTTCTTCACCCCAATGTTTTTCTTCTTTTTTCCACAGGACATTTATTTCTTCGTTCTCGTTATCCCTGCAATGATTATTTGCGGGATAGCCTCGGCACGGGTGCAATCCACCTTTGCCCGCTTTTCAAAGATTCATAACCGCCGCGGACTGACCGGGGCGCAGGTTGCCCGCCAAATCCTTGACGAAAACCGTTTGTATGACGTGCAGATTAAGTTGGTTAAGGGTAATCTTACCGACCACTACGACCCACGGACAAAGGTTGTTGCTCTTTCCCAGTCGGTTCATGATTCTACGTCGGTTGCCGCCCTTGGGGTTGCCGCCCACGAGGTGGGTCATGCCATACAACACGCGGAAAACTACGCCCCTCTCAAGGCGCGCTCCAGCCTTGTGCGGGTGACAGGAATTGCCTCCAGCTTTTCTATGATTATTATAATTATCGGCTTTCTTATGTTTGAAAGCGCTCTTGGATTTCCGATTATCATGATTGGTGCGGCACTTTTCTCCACTATTGTTATCTTTCAGCTTGTTACCTTGCCGGTAGAGTTTAACGCCAGCACACGTGCTATGGCGGCGCTTCGTGCAGGACGTTTCCTTGACGAGAGCGAAGAAACAGGAGCGCGGAAAGTGTTATCTGCCGCCGCCATGACCTATGTTGCCGCACTGTTGCTGTCGATTATGCAGTTGGTTCGTATCCTTTTGATTGCAAATCGAAGAAGGTAGGGAATCATGCTTTTCGACACCCATGCCCACTACAACGACCGCAGGTTCACAAATGCGGAAGAATATATCACAGCCGCCCGACAGGGAGGTGTATCTCGTATTTTGAACGTGGGGTACGACATACCAAGCTCTCGTGCAAGCGTGAAATTTACCCGGCAACATGACTTTATGTACGCTTCGGCAGGAATTCACCCCCATTATGTGGGGAAAATTCGCGACGAGAAGGCCACTCTTGCCGCTCTTGCAGAGATTTTGGCGAACCCAAAGGCGGTTGCCCTCGGGGAGTGCGGACTGGACTACTACCGCGACCTTTCTCCCCGTGATGTGCAACGATATTGGTTCGAGCGACAGATTGAGCTTGCCATTTCCCTTGACCTGCCAATTATCGTCCACTGCCGTGAGGCTGATGGAGATTGCTTTGACATTGTTTGCCGCTATCCGATGGCACGGGGAGTGTTCCACAGCTTTTCCGGTAGTGCTGAAATGGCACGGCAACTGACCCGCCGTGGGTGGCATCTCTCGTTTTCAGGCACGTTGACATACAAAAACGCAGAGCAGGTTCGTGCCGCCTTTAAGGCGACCCCTACCGACAAAATCATGGTGGAAACCGATTGCCCGTACCTCTCCCCCCACCCAATGCGAGGGCAGACAAACCACTCGGGCTACCTCCACTACACCGCCCAAATGGGAGCGGACTTGCTGGGAATGGAATTCGAGGAATTTGCACGGCTGTCCACAGAAAATGCGGTGCGATTGTTCGGAATAGGGGAGGAGTAATGAACTATACAGCACTTAAAATCGACGATACCGAAAAAGACCTGCTCATGGACACAATGTTCGGTACGCCACGCCCTAAAGAAGGGGCGAAAGTGGGAATGTTTTGGTATAACTCCCGAAGAAATGTCCTTGTAGGTGTGTTTGACGAGTTTGCCGCAAATCTGCCCTTTAATCAGCATGGGCGAAAAACCATCGGAAAACTGCACCATATCGAATGGCAAAATGTAAGGGCTGATGCAATTGCCATGGGTAGCACGGACGAAATATTTTCAGAAGAGGACTACACTCTTGTTCCACGAGGACGGGTGTTTCAAATTCGCACTCCCGATGACAAAGAGTACTATCAAATTATGGTGGGTTCGTGGTTTGATAAGCACCCTGAAGCAGGACAACTTGTGATAAATCGCTTTAATTTACAAAACGCCGACTTTGATTTTGTTGAAAGCGAGCATTGGGATATAGGAAAAGGTACATCTGAATTGTTTGTGTGAGTGTGATGAATATCTCGGCGGATAAGCGGTGATTTTCCGCTTGGAGCGAATTTTTTTGGCTTTTCAAAAACGCACTTCGTTGCGTAGCAACGGTTTTTGAAAACGCCAAAAAAACGAGATTGAAACATGATTGACCACAAACCCTATTTTTCTACACTCCCTTATATAGCAATGCTATTCGACAGAGCAATTAAAAAGGACGCATAAAATGAAAATTAACACAACACCCATACTAAACCACACCGTCACCGAGCTTGCTTTCAGCGGTAGCCTGCCCGAGGACTTCCCTTGCGGCGTTACTGTGACTTCCTCGACTGTCACAGGAAAAATCAAAAACGCCGCCGGGTATATGACTCTTACGGCGGATATTAGCATAAACTATACCCAGCCATGCGACCGCTGTCTTGTGGATACAGAATATTCTTTAGAGTTTGCGCTATCCGCTCCTGTGGCTGTGGTCGGAGCATTGGAAGAGGACGATGACGACTACCTTTTCGTCAAAGGGGATACCCTTGATATTACCGGACGACTGGCGGAGGAGATTTACATTCACCTGCCGGAGCGGCACTTGTGCCACGAGGAATGCCGTGGGCTGTGCCAAGAATGCGGTGCTGACATGAATAAAACCGACCAAGCTGAATGCGGCTGTACCCCCAAAAAAATCGACGCTAAATGGGAAAAAATCAAGTTGATGTTAGATGAATAGGCTTGATTTTGATGTCGGGGTGTGATATACTGGGCGCGCCTTCTAAACCCGCATTGTGGTCAATCATAGCCCGCTCACGCATTTCGGCGGTCTGCTGACTGGATGAACCAGTCATACCACCGCCTTCAGCGCTCACAAGGGCGTTTCAATCTCGTTAGAAGGCACACTCATACTACAATAAAACATAAAAGGCTTTTATAAATAAATGAAAAAACTCTTCCAGCCAACCAATTACTATAATGATATTTCCTCCATTCCTGCGGATTATTTTGTCAAGCGGGGCATTGAAGGGGTTATTTGCGATATTGACAATACCCTTATTAACTATGACGAAACCCACCCAACCCCCGAGGCAATGCAATTTCTTAACTCCTTAAAAGAGCAAGGAATAAAGGTGGTGCTTGCGTCTAATAATACAAAAAATCGAGTGAAAACCTTTAATTCAGACCTTGGGTTGCCTGCTTATGCCAACTCTACAAAGCCGCTGTCCCGCCGAGTGTTCACAAGGGCAATGAAAATCATGGGTACTACCCGTGACAACACCGCGGTTATCGGCGACCAGGTGTTCACCGACGTGCTTGGCACAAAATTTTGCGGGATAAAACACGTGATTTTGGTACGACCTATCAAGCCTGCCAGCAATATTTTCTCTCGTACAAAACGAGGTGCAGAGCAATGGTTTTTGAAAGGGTTTACCAACAATGACTAATCCACTTTCCCCTTTGTTTGGTCCTGCGGGAAACAGCGACAGCTTTCGTGAATCCGGGCTGAAACATACATATCAAGCCTTTGCAGGGCTTGCAGAAATGGGGCTGACCGCATACGAATACTCCGCCGGACACGGGGTTAGCGGCTCGACCGAAACTTTCGCCAAAATCGGCGAAGAGGCGGCGAAACACGGCATAAAGCTGTCTTTTCATGCGCCATATTACATATCCCTGTCCAGTCCTGACCCTGCTATTCGCGCCCGCAGTATCGGGCACATTGGCAAAAGTCTTGCCGCCGCCGAGGCTATGGGCGCGGATATTATCGTCATTCACCCCGGAGGCACAGCCGTTGGACGTGACGAGGCAATGCACCTGACCAAAGAGACCCTGCTTGCCGCCATTGACCGCCACAGGGACACCGCACCCCACATTCGCCTTGGTATCGAAACCATGGGGAAGCAGGGATTGCTTGGTACGCTTGACGAGGTGCTGGAGATTTGCTGTATCCACCCCCGCCTTGCCCCTGTGGTGGATTTTGGGCATATGTGGGCAAGACAGTGTGGGGAAACTCTGCTGACCGAAGCGGATTTTGAAGCGGTTTTCGATGCTATTTCGGCGGGGCTTGGTGCAGGTGTGGCACAAAATCTCCACTGCCACTTCTCGAAAATCGAATTTACGACCGCAGGAGAGAAGAAGCACGTGCGATTCTGCGACCAGGGCTATGGCCCTGACCCACGGCTACTCATGAATGTGATTGCCCGCCGTGGGCTAACCCCGCGGATAATCTGCGAGTCCGCAGGAACGCAGGCGGAAGATGCGGTGATGATGAGGGAGATGTGGATGCAGGGGGCAAGGGCGATGAAGAATTAAGAATGAAAAATGAAGAATTTCGGAAAATTTGCTACGCAAATTGTTTTATTGAAAAGGCAAGGGCGTTTCACCACGAAATACACGAAAAAGGACGAAAGTCGCATTTGTAGGGGCGGGTTTCGTGCCATGTAACGAAGAGATTTATTGTACTTGCTGGATAAATGTCGAAGCATAACCATTAAGGAGAACACCCCATGAAAATACTAATCATCAACGGACCAAACCTAAATCTGCTGGGCGAGCGCAACCCTGATGTGTACGGCTCGCTTACACTTGAGGGGCTGGAAACTCGCATTGCGGAGCGTGCTGAGGAGTACAACTGGCAGGCGGAATTTTTCCAGTCAAACCACGAGGGAGAGATTATCGACCGTCTGCACACCGCCCGCCACGGCTATGACGCTGTTATCATCAACCCGGGGGGCTACAGCCACACTTCGGTGGCTATTCGTGACGCTATCGAGGCTATCCCCACCCCGGTCATCGAGGTGCATATCTCTAACATCCACGCACGGGAAGAGTTCCGTCATCGCTCGCTGATTTCCCCTGTGTGCCGCGGAAGTATCGTGGGCTTTGGGGCGGCGGGATATGTGCTTGCCTTGGAGGCGCTGTTGGAGATGGAGTAGGGAGTAAAATTGAGGTTTTTATGTCACTATCAAAAATCATTCGTCGCTACACCAAAAGCGACATAATACCCATGCACATGCCGGGGCATAAGCGGAACACCGCCATGCTGGGCAAGATTTTGCCGTGGGATGCGGACATTACCGAAATTCCCCTTGTCACCGATACTTACGGAGAGGGGCGGAGTTATGTTGCCTCCATGGAAGAGAGAGCGGCGAAACTGTTCGGCTTTCCCCGTGGCAAGGCGTATATCTCCACCAACGGCGGCACGGGTGCTATCCTTGCCGCTATTCGCGCAGTCACCGACGAGGGCGAAGGGGTGATTATGGCGCGAAACTGCCACAAAAGCGTGTACCACGCTGTGGAGCTTTGCCGTCTGCAACCCTGGTATATTCAGCCTGAAGTATGCCCACATAGTGGAATCAGTGCTCCTGTGACGGCACAGCAAGTGGGCGACGCATTTGCCGCCGCACCCGATGCGGAACTTGTGATTATCACCAGCCCAACCTATGAGGGGGTGCTGAGTGATATTACTGCAATTGCTGGGGTAGTACACGAGAGGGGCGCAATTCTGATGGTGGACGCTGCCCATGGTGCGCACCTTGCTATTGGGCAAGAAAATCCATTTAGGCACGCAGATATTGTTGTTCACAGCCTGCACAAGACTCTGCCAGCACTCACCCAAACGGCGGTGTTGCTCGAAAATATCACCCGCGACCACCCTGATATGCCCTTTGCCACAAGCATGGAATACTTCAATTCCAGCAGTCCGTCCTACCCTTTGCTTGCTTCGGTTGACCAGTGTTTGCACCTATTAGAGGAGGATGGAGTAGAGCTAACGGGCGATTACCGACAGATGATACAGGCATTTCGCAACCACACCAAGCTGAAAAACCTCACCCTTGATACGCCCTTTCTTGCTGATGGCGGGAAAATCGTAATTAGTGGGCGGAAAAAGCAGATAAGCGGCACGAAGTTAATGAAAATCCTCCGTCAAGATTTTGGCATTGAACTGGAGATGGCAAGCACCGCCTATGCCCTTGCTATGACAAGCATTTGCGACACGGAAGAGCATTTTATGGCTCTTGGCATGGCTCTGACCCTGATTGACGGGGGCATGATGGACGAGCTGTATATCCCCTCTCGCACTTTCGCTCCCCTTCCCCTGCCACAAGTCGCAATGTCGGCACACCAAGCTGTAAACAGAGACCTAAGGTCAAAGGGAATTGCATCAAAGTATGTTTACGCCTACCCGCCGGGCATACCGCTGATTGTGCCGGGAGAAGTTATCCCTGACGGGTTTGATGAGCATATCCGCACGCTGAAAGAGGCGGGTGTGCGGGTGATAGGGGAATGGGAATGAAGAATTAAGAATGAAAAATGAAGAATTTATGTAATTTTGCTACGCAAAATATTTTATTGGAAAGGGCAACACCGCATTCGTAGGGACTACCTCCCTCGGTCGTCCGCTTGAACGGAACAACCGAAACGCTGTAGGGGCGAACTGTGTTCGCCCGCAATGCTGGGTGTGCAATTATTCCACGGGCGAACACAGTTCGCCCCTACAAGACAACAACACCCGCAACCGCATCCGTAGGGACGGCAACCAACCTCCGCACGAAGAATTCAACCAAAATAAAAAAGGGCAGGCACAAGCCCACCCTTTCATATTTCACTAACACACGGTACACCCATACACAAGACAAGAAATGCCCGCCGGGTGGGTCAACGCTTCCCTAATCGGAGTGCAATATGGACAGTTCATCATACGGCACAGCCCTCCGTTGTGATTTCCGGAGTGAGCTGGATAGTCGATAAATATCGGCACACCAGCGGCAATCAATTCGTTGATTGTAACTATACCCGCTTCAAAGGCATATCTCAAAGTATAGCGAGAGCCATCAGAAAAATACAAAAATATTGTTTCGGAAATCATTTGTGTCAAATAGAAGCGATGTCCGTCTATTTCTTGCAAAAATTCGAGTGCGTCACCCCCAACTTCAGGTAACACAACGGAAATAAGGTGTGGTGGCTGTCTTAACGGCTCGCAATATGGGCAATCTGCCATTCTGCACAAACCGCCACGATGGGGCTGGTCTGGTGCGTCGCCTATGGGTGGCATTTCCGGGGTCATCCCTTGGGGCCAGTCGATTGGCAAATCGTTGTCGCTTGGTTCATACGTTGGCAACTCGCCGATTGGTGGCACCGCTAACGGCAGACAAATCGGGCAGTTATATACTCGGCAGTCAAAGTGTGATTGCTCGTCAGAATTGTCATAAGAACTGAAAACTCCGCTTAATGCCAATACCGGCAGGGCTAAAAGCACCACAAGCAAGATTGACACGCCAATGATAATCTTTGTTTTCTTCATTTTAATCCTCCTAATGGACTGATATACTATTATGTGGCTATCAAGATAGATCATAATGCAAAGTTTCAGCTTCTCTATGTCATTGCGGGCTTGACCCGCAATCTCATGGGACTTCAATATTTGATGAGATTGCGGGTCAAGCCCGCAATGACAATGCTTTGGCTGTTTCATGAGCTAATTGGATAGTCATATACTCCTATTATACACAATTTTTCACAAATGTCAACATACAATTTGTAAATATTTTCGTCAACGAGGTATTCCATGAAAATTCAAATCAAAATTCTGCGTTCAAACGCGATTCTTCCTACCTACGGCACAGAATTCGCCGCAGGTGCTGACCTTTACGCTTGTCTTGATACATCCGTCACCATTGTCCCCCACGAAACTGTGATGATACCAACCGGGGTTGCCGTTGCTATTCCTGTGGGGTTGGCAGGGTTTATTCACGCCAGAAGCGGACTTGCCGCCAAGCGGGGGCTTGCTCCTGCTAACAAGGTGGGAGTGGTGGACAGCGATTATCGTGGTGAGGTCATGGTTGCATTGCATAATCATGGCACACAGCCACAGGAAATCACCCACGGCGAACGTGTCGCTCAAATGGTCATCGCACCCTACATTGCCGCCATTTTCGAGGAATCCGAGGAGTTGCCTGACACGGTTAGGGGTGAGGGTGGCTTTGGGTCAACGGGAGTGTAGGGCGGCAAAGAATGAAGAATTAAGAATTAAAAATGAAGAATTAAGGTGGATTTGCTTACGCAAATCAATTTATTGAAAAGGTCAAGGGCAGTCAACCACGAACTACACGAAAATGCACGAAAAATTGTACTGCACCCGTAGGGGCGACAACCTGCCGCCCGCAATGATGGGTCGTGCAATTATTCCGCGGGCGAACACAGTTCGCCCCTACAAAACAACAACACCCGCACCGCACCCAAGCCTCCCTCGTGAGGGAGGTGGCGGCGTAGCCGTCGGAGGGAGTACCATTAAAACAAACTCCTCCCGTAATGCTACGCATTGCCACACCTCGACTTTTGGGGGACGGGAATAAGAGCAAAACATACATGGGAGAATTTGAATGAATAACAAAAACAAAGATTTACGAAAAATATTGCGAGTGATTATGAACAAACAAAGGTTTTGGGGTAATAATCATCTATTGGGAGGTCCAACATTAGACAAAGATATACTTGACGACTTTCCATTCTTTGAAAAGAAACACCTTGAAACCAGTTTTTTAATATCCGCAATCTCTTTTGCACTAATAGCAATTGTGTCTTTTGCTACAGGAGGAATAATTTCGGCTATTATGGGCTTTTATGAGCCAGCTTCCATGGTTGTTATGGTTATAGTAAGCATTATAGCCATACCCCTTAATTTCTATTTACTTTACCAAATTCCAAGCTACATTTACCTCTACAAAAAATACAAGGATAGTGACTTAAAAGGCTTTACTTGGCAAATATATTTAGACAACAAATTCGACCCATATGACAAACATTGGTAAGACAAACAAAAGGACACCCCCCATGAAAAACTACATCAAAGCTGCTGCCGCATTAGAATTTGACCGTGTGCTGAATATGCTTGCCGACTGTGCCGCCACAGTGGGCGGGCGACAGCTTTGCCTTGACACCACCCCGTCGGCGGATATTTCCCTTGTGCGGGCAACCCTGCACGAAGTCGCCCACGCCATGGGCTACACCGAGCATTCGGGCAAGCCATCTTTCGGCAAAGGGGCGAACATTCTGCCTGCCCTTGACCGAGCGGAGCGGGGTGCGACCCTGTCCACCATCGAACTTATGGAAATATCCGCTCTCTGCCGTTCTGTTCGCAGTCTTTGTGACTATGCCCGCAGTCACATGGTGGAGGATAGTGCATTGGAGAAGTATTTCGCCGCCCTACAGCTCCATCGTGACCTGGAGCTTGCCATTGACCGCGCCATTATCGACGAGGAAGTCATCGCCGACGAGGCAAGCCCCGCTCTTGCCGACATTCGCCGAAACATCAAGCACAAAAACAACAAAATCACCGACATATTAAACCGCTTTATCACCGGCTCGACCCACTCAAAACACCTGCAGGACAATATTATCACCCAACGAAATGGGCGTTATGTTGTCCCTGTCAAGGCGGAGCATAAAGGGGAGATTAAGGGGCTGTTGCACGACACATCTGCCTCCGGTTCGACCCTGTTTATCGAGCCTATGGCGGTGGTGGAAACCAACAACGAGCTACGCGCCTTGCACCTTGAAGAGGTGCGGGAAATCGAGCGTATTCTCTCGGCACTTTCCGCCGAATGTGCTGTGGTTGGAGCGGATTTAGCGGGGAACTATCACACTATCACTCACCTTGACACCGTCTTTGCCCGCGCAGAGCTTGCGCACAAAATGCGAGCCAGCCAGCCCACCCTGACGGAAAAGCGGGAGGTGTCACTCCTCCGCTCTCGCCACCCATTGCTTGACCCGGAAAAAGTCGTGCCGGTGGACATTCGCCTTGGGGTCGAATTTGAGGTGCTGGTTATCACCGGACCAAATACCGGGGGCAAGACTGTGACCCTGAAAACCCTTGGTCTGTTTGCACTTATGGCACAGTCAGGGCTGTTTATCCCCTGCGAATTCGGAAGCAGTTTGTGCATCTTCGATTCGGTTTTCGCGGACATTGGGGACGAGCAAAGTCTGTCCCAGTCGCTGTCCACATTTTCAGGGCATATGAAGAATATCGTTGGGGTTATGGGGCAGGTGTGCAGTCGCTCGCTGGTGCTGTTCGACGAGCTTGGTGCAGGTACTGACCCTACCGAAGGGGCGGCACTTGCAACGGCAATTCTTATTGCTACCAAAGAAGCAGGAGCACTTTGCGCTGCCACAACCCACTACGCAGAGCTGAAATCTTTCGCCCTTGTCACCGAGGGCTACTCTAATGCCTCCTGTGAGTTTAACATCGAAACTCTTTCCCCAACCTACCGCCTGATTATCGGGGCGGTGGGGCGAAGCAACGCCTTTGCTATTTCCCGCCGTCTTGGGCTGTCAGATGAGATTATCACAGCGGCGCAAGGGTTTGTTGGCGTAAACGAGCGACAACTTGAAACGGTTATCGGTAGCCTTGAGGACAGCCGCCGTGAAAGCGACACCCTCCGTGCCGAGCTTGAGGCGGCGCGGGCGGAAATGGACGCTCGCCTTGCTAAAACGGAGGCGGACATTGCCAGACGGCAACAGCTGTCCGAAAAAGCCCTTGCGGATGCACAGGAGAAGGCGGCGACCATTCTTAGCGGAGCGAAAGCCTCGGCGAACTATGTGCTTGCAGAGCTTGAGCAGGTCAGGCGAGAGAAAGAATCGGCTGACTTTGGTGCAAAATTAGATGCGGCGCGGCGGGATTTTAACCGTCACATGGATGCCGCCACCGAAGAATCTACCCCGGTACTGCACCGCACAAACGAGGACTACACCCTGCCCCGCCCTCTTGTAAGCGGCGACCGTGTGCTGGTTGTCAGCATGAATCAGCAGGGTATACTTGCCGCTGACCCGGACAAAGGGGGGAATGTCCTTGTCACTTGCGGCACTCTTACCACCCGCACAAAGGTGAAGAATTTGCGTCTGCTTGACCCTGCCGTCGCCGAAAAAGCAAAAAAAGAAACACCGCCACCAAAATTAAGTGGGGTATCGGCGGCGAACTTCTCTCACGAAATTGACCTGCGGGGCATGACCGGGGAGGAAGCGTGGGAGGAGTGCGACAAGCACATCGACGACGCAGTTGTCCTGCGAATGCCTTCTGTGCGAATTATCCACGGCAAAGGCAGCGGAGTGTTGCGCCGTGTGATATGGGAAAATTTGAAGCGGGATAAGCGGATAAAGTCCTTTCGCATTGGCGAGTTTGGCGAAGGGGACACCGGGGTGACGGTGGTGGAACTGTGAAACGTCCTACTCTTTTTTTGTCTTGGTGTGCTGTGAGTTATATTTTTTAACCCACAGTTATATTCTCTTTCCCGACAGGTGCTGGTGTTTTGGTGCGGAATAGTATATACTGTTAGTAACGGCAGGCCTGCCAAAACAAAAACACAATTAGGAGAATATCAATGATGAACATTCAAATCGGCGTTAATATCAAACGCTTTCGCCAGCAAAAAGATATTACACAAGAAAAATTTGCAGAGTATATGAACGTGTCTGCCCCTGCGGTCAGCAAGTGGGAGCGTGGGGAAACCCTGCCGGACATCAGCATGATTCTGCCCATCGCCAGCTTTTTCGGGGTCAGCACAGACGAACTGCTGGGCTATGACAAAGCGGCTGTGGAAATGGAGATTCAAAAGCGAATAGCCAAAATGGACGAACTTTGGGCAAAAGGAAAGTACAAAGAGAATGAAGAAGTTTTGCTTGCCGCTCTTCATGATTTCCCAAACGACTTTAGGATTTTAGTAACCTATATGCACCACTTAGTTGGCGGTCGCACGGCAGAATCTTCCCAAGAGAAAATCCTATCCCATGCGGAGGAACTGCTTGCTGGTTGCCGGCGTATCCTTGATGAATGCACCACAAACGGCTTGCGGTTCGAGGCGGCACACATCATGGCAATAGTTTACAAAGCGCAAGGGGAGATAGATAAAGCGATAGCTTGTTTTGATGATTTTCCAAGCTGGTGGAGCTCTAAAGAACAGCATATTGAACAGCTTTTTCCTCATGGGACTGAAGAATGGCTTGAACGCATCAATGTTAATATAGTTACGTTAGGTTGCGGTGCTTTACAAAAGTATTTCCGCACCCTTTGGCTGTCCGATAAAACCTTTGAGGAAAAAGACCGCTTGTCAGAATTATTAGCTGAACAGATAAAAACTTTTTGTGCAGAAGCAGGATACGAAAGCACCAAAAGCATTCTCGGCTCAATATATCACGAGGGCGGAAAATATTCCAACATGGAAAAACGCTATGATACGGCGGCGAAATACTATGAAAAGTATCTTGAATGCTCGGCGGATTCCGCTGCGTCTGCCACATGGCTGAAAAATGCACCATTCTTTACAGAACTCCGCAAAACCGAGGCTTTTCAGGCGGTATTGGCGAAATATTAAACTTTTCCCCGACTACACAAGTGGTCGGGGAGATTTTTTTTAGATTTTTTATCAGGTATTGAATTTTCGGCAAAAATATGATATACTTAAAGAAAAGCATATTTAGACTGAAGAAAAAGGTCAAGACCGTGGGCTGTGCGCCCACACCGCACAAGTTTTGCCCGCTCACGCATTACGGCGACCTGCCAGACGGATGAACCGTCCATACTGTCGCCTTCAGCGCTCACAAGGGCTTGAAAAAAACTTGACTAAAAACTTCTTGACACAAAAGCATGAAATACTTTTGTGTCAAAGTTTTTGAGGTTTTTCTTCACTCTGGATATACTAAAGAAAAGCATATTTATTTTAAGGAGCAAAAACATGAGCAAACAAATGTGGGCTATAGTCAAAGAAACAGCGGCGGCAGGGCTGACAATGAAACAGGTGCCGATTCCCGCACCACCGGGACCGTCTGAAGTGAAAATCAAAATCCGCAAGACGGCAATTTGCGGCACAGACGTGCATATTTACAACTGGGACGAGTGGGCGGCACGAACAATCAAGCCGCAAATGATTATCGGACACGAATATGTAGGCGAAATCGTGGAAGTTGGCTCGGCGGTGAGTGGGTACAAAGTGGGAGAGCTTGTGTCCGGTGAGGGGCATTTGGTGTGCGATATTTGCCGTCATTGCCGTGCCGGACGGGCGCATCTTTGCCCTGAAACCAAGGGAGTTGGGGTGAACCGCGACGGTTGTTTCGCCGAATATCTGGTCATTCCCGCCTCAAATTTAATAAAATGCTCAGGCGCTGTGCCGGAAGAGCTTTATCCGGTATTCGACCCATTCGGCAATGCGGTGCATTGTGCGCTGTCTTTCCCAATCGTGGGTGAGGACGTGCTGATTACCGGGGCAGGACCAATTGGGATTATGGCGGCGGCTGTGGCGAAGTTTGGTGGTGCGAGAAACGTTGTTGTCACCGATGTGAACGACTATCGCCTTGGACTTGCGGCGAAAATGGGTGCGACCCGTGTGGTCAACCCAATGAAAGAGGATTTGCGTGGAGTTATGTCCGAAATGGGCATTCTTGGCTTTGATATTGGCATGGAAATGTCAGGCTCGCCTGTTGCGTTTAATCAAATGGTGGACAATATGTACCACGGCGGGCGGATTACCATGCTTGGAATGCAGGCGGCAGGCACGTCCATTGACTGGGACAAAGTTGTGTTCCGTTGCCTTGTTATCAAAGGGATTTACGGCCGTGAAATGTACGATACTTGGTACAAGATGGCGGCAATGATTGAGGGCGGGTTGGATATTAGCCCGATAATCACCCACCGCTTTGACGCCCGTGATTTTGAAAAGGGCTTTGAGGCAATGAATTCGGGGCTAAGCGGCAAGATTATTCTTGACTGGGGTAATTTGTAGGGTAGGTTAAGGTCAAAAGAAACGTCAAGGCCGTGGGACGCTGTCCCACCCCCTTCCA
>Ga0209755_10002907_pt1 | contig 22376 bp, 19 predicted proteins | sample TergutCo191P1_FD_187301 | JGI IMG/M metagenome (GOLD analysis project Ga0209755, IMG submission 187301) | Cornitermes sp. P1 segment gut microbial communities from Petit-Saut dam, French Guiana - Co191P1 (SPAdes) (version 2) | ecosystem: Host-associated > Arthropoda: Insects > Digestive system... | reverse complement strand
ATGCGGATTAACCCCCCCAGCCATGGCGACATAGTATTCCCAGCCACGATCGGGTATAAAAGGAAAACGCCCTGGACGCGCGACCCCACCTGCCACCGTAACAAAGAACTGTCTGAATGGAATTATAAGCGTGTCGTTATTCTGAATCAGGATCTCGCTACGATAGGAAGCGTCGAAAAGAGCAGGGTTTAGGTTTATCGATATCTCCTCACCGCACTCCCGTATTATACGGGCATTTTCGGTATCCGAAAACGAAGAAAACCATGCTCTGTTTCGACGAACTATAGAAGCAAAAGTTTCACCTGTATGGAATTGTATCGTTATTCGATGTGCAGCATAAAGCCGCTCGTTGGCAAAAAACCGAGGTTGATTATCAATATCCACAGCTCCTTCCACAATCAAAACCGGTCTTAAATCACTAACCGCAGGAATAATTATCGTATCATAGTTTTCCAACACAAAATTGTTCTCTATGTCATCCAGTGTTAAAAACAATCGATTCCCAGAAGGATCCTCGCTGTTTAGGTGCCGCACAAGCTCTATCCTGGTCGGATCCGAAAGCGGCGTAAAACCACCTCCATAGAAGTCTATCAATTCCCTAAGATTCTCGCCGTCCAACAATAGATAAGCCCCTGGGCGTTCCACCGCACCTTGAATAGTAACACGCCGACTAAGCTGGCTAAATGAAATTGTATCTCCAGGCCGAAGATAAGGGTTTTGGCTCTGGTCACCGAAACGCCAAAATTGAAAAAGATCAAATACCTGCGTCTGTCCATTGACAGATCTAATTGAAATATCACGAGTGGATGCAAATCTTGTTAAGTTTCCGTCAACCAACGAAGACAACCTAGTTAAAGCCCAAGCGGCATGCTCCCCTGCCCTATGTACTTCACCATGGACAAAAACTCTAAAAACGGCTGGTTGTGTTAACGTCAACTGCGGGCCACTCAAAGGAATGTTATTTGCAACAATAGCTTCAACTCGATTTCTGACCTGTGCGAAGGTTTGCCCTGCCCCGTTCACAATACCCAAGTTTGCAACGCGGATACGATAAGCAGTATCCACTACTATTGTATGCGAAACAAGCTCACCGTTAAGCGAAAAGGTCAAGGTATACACATCCCCAGGTGTTACCCTGAAATTAGGGTCGGAACGGGCCAGCATTAGCACATCCGCACTGTTGGCTAACCCTACCCCTTCCAAGGCGAATCCATAAAATCCAGAATTCACCCAGAAGATAAAGGCTCCAAAAAGAAATATGCGTTTACACATTTATGCCCTCCTTAATTTTGCCATAGCCACAGGGTCTTTTCTGATATTGGAAATCGCTTCCAAAGCAAAAGCACAAAGTACCGAAAAGATACCTGCGGCAAGGGTAACGATAATACATATCCTAGCCCGGCTTGGTCCAGATCTTGTGTACGGTACCTCTGCCAGTTCTAAAACTTGCAACATCGGGATTTCTGTCGCTACAGTTGCTCTCAATACCTCATGCCGCACCCTAAGTTGGGTATAAACCTGTCGCATTGCCTCGGATTCCATCGTTGCCCTGCTAATGTCAGCCATAATAGCCGGGAGATTCCCCCCAATTAGAGGAATAAAAGCAACCGATTGCTCAAGCCTACGCCTTTCTTCATCCAGCAGAAGAATGTTTTGGAAAACCTCGGCAAGATGCAATTCCAACCTCTCTTGTTCGGCTCTGTTTCTATCAATGCCAAGTTCTGCAAAACGGCTTTCCAAATTTACAACGACAAGATTGACAACATCCCGCGCAAGGACAGGGTCTATATGAGTAAAACTAATACCTAAAACACCGTTATCTCCATTATGGCTCGGGCCTAGACCACCTCTTAGCATTCCACGAGTTAATGTTGCGTGTAACCCGTCATAATCATACCGCCTAATCATGGTAAAATCGTCTATCACCGAATCAAGCAATGTATTACTTCTAAGTAAAAACATGGCAAGGGCGGCGTAGGTTTGGCCTCTTCTAGTATACCCCAACAAAGTTTCACGATCCCCAGCTGGTGCTCTACCTTCTGTGATAAGCACAAAAGCCCTGGAAGTGTATAGGTTTGGAAGAGGGGATGTCTCGGGCGGTAGCCTAAGAGAAATTATTGAAAAAATTACAACACCGATCATGGCAAACACGGTAATAATAATTATCATTATTTTCCAGCGCCAGATCACAGCAAAAAGATCGAACAAACCTATTCCGCCGTTTTCTTCAACGTTAATCATGTCGTACCTTTTTTGTTCACTATCTTCAGCCATAGTCGCATGACTATATTCCAAACCTGTATTTTCCACAACATACTCTCCTTTCTAAAAAGTATCATAGCCCTCGTTACATTTAATTATATCCAAAACCAACACAAGCAAGAATAGTTTAGTATGTTAGATATATTCCCTGTTATGTTTTTCTTCGAACCTTATTCAACTAAATAAAAATCATTTGGGTACAATATGTCCCACGGTATGTATGCTGAGTCCAGTAACAGTTTCACACGTTTTTTGTTTTTTCTTTAAAGAAGAAAATATCATATCTAATTGTTCAATTCGTTTTAATCTTGAAAAATATGTATCATAATGATGTTTCCCATTTTTTCCCATAAGCTTTAGTTCATTTTTCGGCATATTGTATAACTGCTCAATCGCCGCTTGTAGTGCCCGAGTATTGTTAGCTGGTACAGTAATACCACATTTTGCATTGGCAACCAAATCAGCTCCATCGCCATTTATCATGGCAAGAATTGGTTTGCTCTGAGCCATATAGAATTGTAATTTTGCTGGTATAGTCACATTGAAAATCAATTCATCTTTTAGAGATACCAGTAAAACATCTGCTTGTCGCATAAAAATGGGCATACTATCCAGAGGATAACACCCTAAAAAGAAAACTGTATGAGAAAGTCCATAGTTATTCATATCTTTGATCAATTTTTCTCTTCGTCTTCCATCTCCTAAAAAAATAAATTTTATCGACTTATTTCCTTTTGAGGTTAAAGCAAAAGCAGCATCAAGAACACATTCAAGGTTTTGCGCCTCTCCAATATTACCTGCAAATAAAATAATAAAATCATTTTCATCGGAACGCACAAGCGACTCCAAGTGTCGATATGTTGAAATATTTTTAGAGAGACACACATCTTCAGCCCAATTTGGAAAATAAACCAATTTGGCGGCATAATCACCTTTTTCACAAATTGATTTTTTAAATCCCTGGGAACCTATTAATATTTTATCGCAGTTATTATATATATATTGGACCAATTTCAATTGTGAATTCAAAATATGTTTATTTCTAATACCACCTACCACTGATAAAGATTCAGGCCATAGATCTAATGTCCAAAAAACAAGTGGCACATTTAATATTCGTTTTAAAACGACAGCAGGAAGACCTATAAAGAATGGCGATGTTAGATGGACAAAAATAGCATCGTATTTCTCCCTATGCAAAGAAAAAATCGTAAAAAATAAAGCCGCCATAAAATACGATCCATAGTTAAGCATTAATCTTAAAATTCCCCCTTTTCCACGAGGAATTCTAGGCAAACGATATACGAAAACACCATTTACTATTTCTTTTCTTCTTTTTAATAAAGAGTACCCATCGTAAAATTTTCCTTGTGGATAATCGGGAACAGCCGTAACTACTGTTATGTCATATTTTTTTGAAAGTTCAAATGCAATATCATTAATTCTGAAATTTTCAGGAAAAAAATGATTGGAAAATATACAAATCTTCATTATGCTTCATTCCAAATTGTTCGCTTTACATAATCCGTATAAGAAAGGATAATTCGCACAACTTTATCAGATACATTAGGCGTGGCATAATCAGTTACCATTCTATACCCAATGTGATGTTTATTCTCATGTTCAAGTTGTCGCAATCCCTGTATAACTCGTTCGGGGCAAAGTCCAGTCATCATAACAGAGGCTTCTTCCATCGCCTCTGGACGTTCATGAGTTTCTCGAATATTGAGTGCAGAAAACTTCAAAATCGAAGATTCCTCGGAAATGGTTCCACTGTCGGAAAGCACGGCCTTCGCGTTTACCTGCAAGGCAAGGTAATCGCTCAGAGCAAAGGGTTTTTCGAGGCGTATGTTTCCATTAAACTGCACGGATTTCACCTCTACCATTTTACGGGTTCTAGGATGGGCCGTTACAATGATAGGTAGGTTGTATTGTTCGCCAATCAAGTTCAGAATCATGCACAGGTTTCCAAAATTCTTATCTGACGCAATGTTTTCTTCGCGATGTGCAGAGACGACAAAATATTTTCCCTGTGAAAGACTCAACTTAGCTAAAATATTGGATTTTTTCACTTTAGGCATATAGTGATGCAATACTTCAAAAATAGGGCTTCCAGTTTTTACTATTCTGTCTGGAGAAATACCCTCACGTAACAGAGCTTCCCTGCCTATGTCGCTGTATGGCATGTTAACATCGCTTATATGATCAATTATTTTACGATTAATTTCCTCTGGAACTCTTTGATCAAAACTTCTGTTTCCTGCCTCCATGTGAAAAATTGGAATATGTCGTTTTTTTGCTGGTATAGCACATAAGGTACTATTTGTATCGCCCAGAACCAAAAAAACATCAGGTTTTACTTGTTCAAGCACCTCGTCCATGCCCATCATAACTTGACCAATAGTTGCAGAAGCATTCTTACCTGCCGCATTCAAAAAACAATCTGGCTTCCCTATTTCAAGATCACAAAAAAGCATCTCATTCAACTCGTAATCATAATTTTGCCCAGTATGCACAAGAATATGTTCCACTACTGGAGACAAATTCAATTTTTTGATGACAAGCGATAAACGTATGATTTCAGGGCGCGTTCCTACTACAGTCATTACTTTTAGTCTTTTCATAATAATAGTCTTTTTCACACCTCTTCAAAAAAAGTATCTGGATCTGTTTCGTCATACCACTCATTTATCCAAAATTGTGTATACAATTCTTCGTTGCCAATGTTGGTAATATTATGCGAAAACCATATTGGTATATCTACATAAGACGGATTTTCTCCATCTAGGTATAATTCATGAATTTGTCTGCTTCCTATTTTTCTAAGCTGTACTTTTGCTTTTCCCCTGATTACAATAAACCTCTCTATTTTCCGAGTATGATAATGATTACCCCTAGTTATACCAGGTTTTGTAGTTGAAAAGGAAATTTGCCCACCCATTCCTAATCTGATTGTTTCAATGAAAGTCCCACGCACATCAATATTCCGTTTTAACAAAAAGGGAAAATATCTATCTATGCCTATATATGAACGAAATGTATTAAATAAATTTGTTTCATTCTCATTTGAAATAGCTGGAATAATTCCGCATCCAAAATATTGCTCTTTAAATATCTTAAATAAGGTCAATATTTCCGATACCTTTTCTACAAGATCAGGTTGGATACTTTTCTCTTTTATGATAGGTATGCAATCACAATTGTATATTTCATCTATATCTGAAAATATGTATTTACAAAGTGAACCTACATAAATTAAATCAATTTCGTTATCGATTAAAATCTCTGGTTCCTCATCATGTATCAATTTATGACAGAAAGTGGCAACAAATGAATTATAATTTGGAAGTCCAAATGGTCCAAAGACATTAGGAATTATCATACTTGTAAGCGAAGCATGGCTTCTCCTTGCCCATTTCTCAAATAGTCGTCGCCCTTCCAATTTTGATTTACCATATGAATTACCCAAATTCTCCTGGATAGAAGAAGCAAAAACGATATGCGGTTTAACATCCTCTTCTCTTAAAGCGCTTATGAGTAAATCCACTAATCCAATATTAATCCTATATAGCTCACTAGAATCTGGATGTCTGTTCACTGCAGCAAGATGCACAATTACATCACACTGCTTCACAAAAGCACATAACGTTTTGTGATCATAAAAATACTGATCTTCAAAATACACTCTTTCATATTTTGTGGGCACAATCCCTAATTCATTATATAGATGATTGCCAATGAAGCCTGCCTGTCCAGTAATTCCAACTTTAATTTTTTTATTATCCATTATCATATCCATGCTTCACAATATCCAATCTTAATAAAAGTTCCCTCATTTCTTCCACGTTTAGACGATAAGTATTATGTGAATGATAACTATTCAAATCTGGTTTTATTTTTTCCCCTTCCACAAAATATTTATCATAATTTAAATCTCGTTCATCGCACGGAATTCTGAAATAATTCCCCATATCTATTGCTTTCGTCATTTCTTCCTGGGTTATAAGGGTTTCATATAATTTTTCTCCATGACGCATACCAATTACTCGGATAGTCGTTTCTGTTTTGTACAATATCTTTAAAGCCTTTGCAAGAGTCTCAAGGGTCGCCGCAGGAGCCTTATGAACAAATAGGTCTCCATTATGCCCATTAGTAAATGCATATAACACTAAATCAACAGCATCATCTAGGGTCATCATAAAACGGGTCATCTTGGAATCAGTAATCGTTATCTCCTTGCCAGCCTTTATCTGTTCTATCCAAAGCGGAATAACAGAACCTCTACTCGCCATAACGTTGCCGTATCGTGTAGTAGAAATGGTAGTTTTCGCCGACCGTCCCAATGTTCTACCTTTTGCAATAGCAATTTTTTCTGCCATAGCTTTGGATATACCCATTGCATTTATCGGGTAACAAGCTTTGTCGCTACTCAAAACCACAACTCGTCTCACATTATGTTTAATAGTTGAATCGAGTACATTTTCCGTACCAATAATATTGGTTTTAACTGCCTGCATAGGAAAGAATTCACATGAAGGAACCTGCTTCAAGGCAGCGGCATGAAAGACGTAATCAACACCTTTCATTGCATCATCTACAGAACATCTATCACGTACATCACCTATGTAAAATTTTACTTTATCCGACTTCAATTTATGACGCATATCATCCTGCTTTTTTTCATCACGGCTGAATATACGAATTTCCTTTATGTCGGTATCAAGAAAACGACGGAGCACTGCATTACCGAAAGAACCAGTACCGCCCGTAATTAAAAGTATTTTGTCAGTGTATTCCGTCATAAATCAATCATCCTTATTTTGATTTTTCAGCATAAACATCTAAAAACATATTTATATTCTTTTGGATCGACTCTTCATTAGAAGTAATATTTTTTGCGTATGATAGAGTTTTTTTCCTGAGGGGCAGAAAATCATCTTCACCCATTGGGACAAGCTTATTAACCACATCTAGAAAATCTTGTGGCCTATCTAAAGGCTTGTCCCATCCAGCACCTTTTGATTCCAAATCTCGCCATGGTGTTGTATCGGATATTAAAACAGGAGTCCCTGCAAGCATTGCTTCAACAATACAATGTCCAAAATTTTCACTATCTGTCGGCAAGAAAAATAGATCATAATTACTTATTGTTTTTAATACTAATGAATTATTAATACTGCCCTTATAAGCAACTTTTATATTTGAAGGCAATTGATTAATAAATACTTGGCATTTATTCCAATAAAAAATATCTTCGACAGGCCCATAAATATCAAAATTAATATCACCCTTTGATCGATCCAATATTTCTAATATATAAAAAAGATTTTTAATTTTAGATATCCGTGAAACATAACAAATTTTCAAGTGATTTGATTTTTTCTTTATATGGTCTAGCGTATCTATAAATATTGTAGAGGCAAGGTTAGATGCTACCACTAGTTTCTTTACTTTTATTCGCTTTTCTTTCCTTATGAAATATGCTTCCAATTCATTAGTGGCTTGCCACGTACAATCGCCATAAAGATCGAAAAAATACGAAGCGACCATAAATATTTTTTTTTTCAACTGTTTTATTTTGATAGCGTTATCTATTAATTCCCCTCTTGGTGCTATTATTATTGGAGCATTAAATAATCCAAATTTATGCATAACGAGGGGGAGTATTGTAAATCTACAATTAAAAAAACTATTTATATAAATAATATCATAAGTTGTTTCTTGTATTATCTTTAGCATACCTTTCATGTTTTGATATTTTGGTGACATATAAAATACACTGGCATTTCCCACAGCATTCCATTTATCAATATTAATATTTGAATAAGCCGTTTTATCTCCTAAATCTCTATCGGCTGTTATTATCTTAAAACAAAACTGTTTACCAAGGTGACCAATTAAATTAGCTATGGAACGCACTGGTCCTCCCGATTTCACACCAGGCAAATAATTATTAATAAATACAATAATCGTTACTTTTTCACACATATTTTCCCCCATAATAAAATTTACCGTGATGGTCGCAACCTAATTCTAGAGCTGGATACATTCATCCTTACATTGGCCTTTTTTTTCTTATTTCAGCTATCTTGGGTACCAGTTCTGCTCTTGATAATAAAATCCAAAACAATATATTTGGAAAAAACGCTATGCCTATAAGCAATGCTTCAGTTACACCATAAAGCACAAAAAATAAAAGTACACTTATTGAAAAATAATCTTTATTATAAAAATAATAGTCAATACTTTTACGATAAAAATGAAAGAACATGAGAAATATTATAATACCGTTTGACAAAAATATTACATTAAAAGAATTTGCTGGCGCATTCCTACCAGGGGTAGTGGGAGTTATTTGTGCATTACCAAATATCTTATCTATTATTGAAAATTCAATTAAAAAATTTCTGAAATATCTTATTCGAAAAGATAACAAAGAGTCTAATATTTCAACAGCACTGTTGTAATTCATTGCCATAAAATAAAATGACACTAGTGCAATTATCGGCAATAATTTTATAACTCTAATAGTTATTTTATTAATAAATATTTTTTTAAATAATATTGTCAAACAAAACAAGAACCAGACCGCAACCATAGTTCTTGTCCCTGTTGCAATAAATAAGAAATACACTAAAAAACTAGCAAAAATAATAAATGGGAGCAACATTTCCTTTTTATTACTTAATTTTATCGCATACGTTGCTAGCACAAATATAGTCGACATAAAAAGGGGTGCGGTATTTGGGTTGTCGAATCCTAAAGCATAGACGTATCCCCTAGGAGTTTCAAATACCTCATTTTCAACTATGCCCGTGCTAACCAAAACAAAAATCACAAAAACCGAAAATATCGAAACAAGTACCATTACATTTATAACGAATTTTAAATCACACTCTCTTGAAACAAACATTGTAAAAAAAAGCATTAATAAAGTAGCCCGAAATATTTCTGGTTGCATAAGCACAAATATAGACATAAAGACAAACAAAATAAATACAACATATGTAACTTTTTTATTTATAACATATATAAAAAAACTAAACACCATCAATAGTGAGGGAAGCAATAAAAACACATAAATATTTTCAGTTCCAAATATCGCACCGCTAAACAGTCTAATAACAAAACTTAAAAGCAAAATAATATAACAAGAATGAAATATATTGCGTTGCTTTACGTTATTATTATTTAGCATATTTCTTACAGCCATTAGGCATTTTTCCAATTGTAAACGAGCATATATATTATTAGGTATTGAAAAAAAATCAGAATTGATTTTATTTTTCTTTGTTATCTAGAGGATGATTGATTATAAATTTGATTGTATATTTTCACTTTTTATCCTGTAATACACTTAATAATGTCCTGGCAACAATCTCAGGTGTTATCTTTATAGACAATTTACGGCTATTGTAAGCCATCTCCAATAAATCATCCTCACTTGCATTAATAATTTTCTCTAAAGTCATTTTAATTTGTTCTGCACTGCCAGGACGAAATGTAATGCCATTATAGTTATTTAGTACAAAATATGGCACTGCTCCGCAAATATCAGAAGCCAAAATGGGAAGACCTGCTGAAGCAGCTTCATGTAAAACTACACCCCACTGTTCCCTTAAAGATGGTAAAATAAAACAACCTGAATTTTGTAAGTGATAGCAAAGTTGATCTTGTGACGAAAAATCAATGATTTTTATATCATCTTCTATTAATAAATGATCCTTTTCGGGGCCATTACCAATAAGCATCAATTCCCATCCATTTTTGTTTTTTATTTTTTTCCATGCTTCAACAAGAAACCTTAATCCCTTTAAGGGTATAAGACTTCCAGAATAAATAAATCGCTTTGGATAATTATCAGCTTTAGATTCAATATCCACTTTATTAAATAGCGCTACATCAGCAGAAAGGTTATGCATAAGTATTTGATTCTTAGAAAAACCTAAGCGTCGGGCATACTCATATTGCCAAACACCAGCTACTTGAATATGGGAGAAACATTTTCTTTGTAGCCACGGTGATATTATAACATTAATCCATTGTTTTCCTCCCATCCATTTAGTATCAGATCCAGCAATAATAGGGATTTTACATTTCCTTCGTAAATTTTTGCATACCGATAAATATGTTTTATCCATCCACCCCGATACATATAGTATATGTGGGTTTAAATTCGCAACATTCTTATATAAGGTACTATTATCATAATCCGATTTTTTGAAATATTTTACATTATCAATTTCAGGAGGTTTATAAGCTGAATAAGCACTATTATCCCAGTAAAAAACATATACATTAATATTCTGCATTTTAACCAGTTCATTAATAATAGTAATTACAGAAGGTTGTAATCTAGAATATAAATAGACGACGTTTATCATACCCATTCATTCTCTTTACAATTTGTAAATTTTCTCATTTTCAATTGCTACACTCTTAACTGCATTACACATATCAACAACAAGCTTTGCTTTTTTAATAATCCTATCTTTATCAAAACAAGTATGATTAGTTGTAAATACTACGCAATCGACATTTATTAGTAATGCATCTGTCATTTCTGAGCCAGTATATTTTCTTCCATGATTATCAATAATTTCTGGAATATATGGATCGTTATATAAAACATTTGCTCCCTTTTTTTCAACTTGTTCCATCACCAATAACGCAGGACTTTCTCTAGCATCATCAATATCTGGTTTGTATGCAATCCCTAAAAATAAAATTATTGAACCATTTATTGCTTTTTTATGTCGATTCAATGCAAAAGAAATTTTTGTCATCATACGATGGGGCATCTGATCATTGATCGCACCAGCAGTATGTATCATCGAAAGGTCAAAATTTTGACTTTTTGCAATATACTCAAGATAAAACGGATCCAATGGAATACAATGCCCGCCAATACCTGGCCCTGGGTAAAATGGTTGAAACCCATATGGTTTTGTCTTTGCCGCCTCTATTACCTCCCATATATCAATACCGATTCTGCCCGAGAAAAGCGCAAGTTCATTAACTAATGAAATATTAACAAGGCGGTAGGTGTTTTCAAGAATCTTTACCATTTCAGCAATACGAGGTGAAGATACTACATGTAAATGTTGTATAGCAAGAGCGTATAATGCAACGGCAATCTGCTTTGCTTCCTCGCCAAGAGCACCTACAACTTTCGGCGTATTCTCCGTTTTATAATCTTTATTTCCTGGATCAACCCGTTCTGGACTAAAACAAAGCCAAAAATCTTTTCCCTCCTGCATACCTGATTCTCGTTCAATAATTGGCTTCATAAAATTCTCGGTTGTAGTTGGGTATGTGGTACTTTCCAAACTGATAAATATACCTGGATTCATATTTTGGGCGATATCAACACAGGATTGCTCAATATAAAACATATCTGGTTTTTTGAATTTATCTAATGGCGTCGGTACACATATAATAACCGCATCACATTCGTTTATTCGCGAAAAATCAGTTGTGGCAGAAAATTTTTTTGTATCTTTGACAACTAGACAAAGATCATTATCTGATACATCCCCAATATAATTCTGTGCAACATTTACCGCCTCTGCTCTTTCCTCGTTTTTTTCAAAACCCAAAACTTCAATGTTCCTCAGCGCAAAAGTAACTGCAAGAGGGAGCCCCACATAACCAAGGCCGACAATGCCTACTTTAATAGTCTTATCGGTAATTTTATTCAACAACAATTCAAAATATGACATACTATATAAGTTTTTTCCTGGCCTCCATATATACCCCAGAAAACCTGTTCCGTAAGAAAAATAAAAACGAATAAACTGAAAGCATCAAAAACGGGGAACCAATTTTGAACATCCTTTTTTGCAGTTTTTCTATCGCATTTCTAGGAACAAACAGCTTCATGTCTTTTGATATTTGAACATTTGCGCAGATACTTCTAAACACTTTGAGCCTTGATTTCAGGTTCTCCTTATTATCTCTCTTGTATAAATTCAAAATGCCTGCCCCTATATATATGGAGCACAAATTTGCGAGCAACGCCCTACTTTCTTCTGAATCTAAAGAAAACCGCTCAAACAGCCTACGTCTTCTTGCGTTAATGTCGATCATGCATCGTAAAAGATTGGGATAGTACTTGGTCACGAGTGTTTCAATGTTTCGTTTATTATAACGATACAAAGCACTTTCCACAACGGCAATGCCGTCTACATACGCAAAATAATCTATGTTAAAGCTGACATCTTCAAAATGATAGCCCGTAAATTTTAGACCATGCTTCTTGATTAAACTGGCATCATAAAGCTTGTTCCAAGCTGGATTAAAGATCCTAGCATCTTCAATTAGCAATAATAGCTCAGAAGTAGAAAGTCCGCACCTTGCTTGAGCGGTTTTTTCAACTATACGAACGGGATTCTCATCCAAGTATACATACTTCACCCCACACACAGCAACCTGAGTGTTTGCACGTTGCATCGCTTCTGCCAACTCATGCAAAAACGTAGGCTCAACCTCATCATCGGAATCCACAAAAGCAATATATCCGCCCTGAGAACACGCCACTCCTGTATTTCTCGCATCGGACAGTCCTCCATTTTCCTTGTGTATAACTCTGACTCTGCTGTCTTTTTCCATGTATTCATTGCAAATAACACCGCAATTATCTGGCGAACCATCATCGACAAGTACTACTTCAATGTTCGTATATGTCTGTGCAAGAATGCTGTCAATGCATTGACGCAGATAAGCCTCGACATTATATATGGGTACAATTACGCTGATTAATGAATTTCGCATAGTAGTTACTAGTTCCCTTCTTACAACTTTCCCAAAGGTATTGATTTTAGCACATGTTTCAAATCATTATTATTCAACATATTTATTACTGCCATTAGTTATTAAAGACTTTTTTCAAATATATTTATCTTTTCAGCATGTTCTAACCGCTTAGAGACAAAATAAACATCACGCACATACAATATATTGCTTCCTGTGGAAATCTTATTTGTACATACATCTGTAAGCTTTCTTAATTTTGGCATATAAATATAAGGTGAAAATCCTGTTTCCAGAAGTTTAGTACTGATAGCCAAATCATTGTAACCATATCTTTTTCCAGATCCATTTAATTCTATTAGGATTGCCTTTAAAGCATTATCCTTCAGAATACACTCTGCCCCACTTATTACTTCGGATTCAAAGCCTTCTACATCAATTTTAAGTAAAGAAGGAATTTGTTGGTTTTCTAAGACAGAATCAAGTGTTTCTATTGGAACCACCATTGTGTCTATTTCATTTTCTATTGCCACATGATTCGTGGTATCAAATGATTTTGTAAATTTAATGTTCCCTTTTTTTGACCCTAAAGCTATATTAAAAGCCATCGTTTTATTTTCCAACTTATTTAAAACAATGTTATTCATCAAGTGAGAGAATGTAACGGGAATGGGCTCAAAACAAAAAGTTTTAGCTCCAACATGACCAGAAGCTAAAATTGTATAGCTCCCTATATTTCCACCAATATCCGCAAATGTATCTTCCTGTCTTAGAAAATGTAGAAGAAACATCATCTCAGCATATTAATGTAAACCGCAGTAGAGGTTTCCTGTTGCGCCATGCATCCCCCTTTCTATAATTAGTTTAGTTTTTTCTGTAAACGGGTATATTATTGGATATGGATTTAAGTATCGTGAACTTATTTGGTATTTTAAAAAATTCAAAATCGCCTTTGTTCTTCTTTGTTCGTTTAGAGGATGATTAATTATAAATTTGACTGTATTATATAATTTCGCTGATCAAGTACCAAATTAAACTACACCAAGATTTACTCATGGATAAAGATTATTGAGTATAGCCTAATTAGTAAGAAAAAACTGTTCCAATTTCACCGCCTCTTTTTTTATATCATAACCTGCTTTACGTATTTCCTCCACCATATCAGACCGCCTGTAATATTTTTTTGACAGGATAAGATCTGCCCATTCCGCAGGTGATTTTTTTAGATCAACAAATGAAAGGTGATCAGTAATCTTTGTTGCTGACGAAACATTAGTTGATGCAAAATTATAGAGTGACGCTGCCTGTGTTTCGATTAGAATCACGGGTAAACCTTCAAAGTTGGAAGGGAATACAAATACGTCAATTGCATTTAGTAATTCTGGTATATCAGATCTAATTCCCAAAAAATGTACATTTTCTGCCAAGTTAAGCATTCTTACAATAACCTCTATTTTTGGACGAAGTTTTCCATCTCCAACCAATAACAATACAGTATTAGGTTCTTTTTTGCATACTTCATGAAATACCCTTAATAAAAATTCATGGTTTTTCGCAGGATGAAAAAGTCCCACATGACCTATTACTAATTTATTATCTAATCCTAATATTTTTCTGGTTTTATCTCTCAATGCACGATCAAATCTAAAACTGGTAGAATCAATCGCATTGTTTATTATTTTGTACTTTGGCGATTGGACTATTTTTTTCCGATAAAAAAAACTGCCTGCCGCCTTGGAACATGCCCAATAATCTGTAAGATACTTTTCTATACAAATCTTATTCATTTCATGAAATATTCTGTTATTATGTAATGGACTCATACTCATAATACCCGTGCTATGGGCATGAAGTATACGCAATGGTACCCCATATTCATAGGCGATTTTAAATAACAACACACATCCTCTACCCAACTCACATGTATTATTCCAAAGAGCATCGTATTTATTTTCATAAAATATCGAAACTATTTTTTGGTAATAGGAGATAAATTTCCTTCTTCTAGGAAGATGGTATATTTTACCACCTCTATCAATTATTTCATTCTCATACGCCAAGTTTTTGCCGTAACATAAAAAATCAAATTGTATTTTTCTATGATTTATATTTCGGACATAATTCATGATACAGCTCTCAATGCCGCCGCGATTTCCAGACATACCAGAAACAAGTATTTTCATTGGCCCGCTCATTTTTTACCTTAAGGACATAATAACTCTGTTTCGGATTAACCTGTATGATTCGAATACTTTACAGGAAAAAATATATCTAATAGTATATAAGGAAAAAATATTTTTTTTGTCGCAAATAAAAACAATATTTTTGTTAAAAGGCAAACGTTACATTTTTTATCAAAAATATACTTATGTGAATCAGGATAAAGTGAAAATACTTTTTCTATATTTCTCGTTTCCTTTATTCGCAGCATAATTATTTTATAATGATTAATACGAATACTTAGTTCTGGTTCTAGTCTAATAATATTTGCACCATATTTCTGCTTCAAAAAATCCACAGCAACAAATAAATTTTTATAGGTATCCTCAACACGTATTTTTAATTTGCCTATATCATTGGTAATTGAATATGGATTAAGAGCATAATGATACAATGTATTATTAACATATCCTATTTTATTGGCATGATATATATATTTAATCGTAAATACAAAATCTTCCATAAAATTTGCGGAAGGAAACAAAATATCATAATTTGTACAAATATACTTTTTTATGAATTTATTGCAAACAGAACTATGAAGTTGTCCATTACATATTCTTTTTATTAGATCAGTGTTACTCAAACCTTCAATTTGGACTTTGATATCATATCCATGACAATAATCATAATAGTCACACCAAACCATGTCATAGTTTCCTGAAATTGCTTTCATATACATTTTTTCGAACATATCATGTTCAACCCAATCATCACCATCCACAAAACCAATCCATTCCCCTTGTGCTTTGAGCAATCCCATATTCCGTGCCGCCGCAGATCCTTTGTTATTTTGATGTATCACTACGACTCGATTATCCCTTGCCGCATACTCATCGCATATTTTAGGACAATTATCAGACGAGCCATCGTTGATAAGAATACACTCAAAATCAGTAAATGTCTGTGCTAAAATACTATTAATACATCTTTGTAAATACAGCTCCACATTAAAAACTGGAATAATTATTGAAATTTTGGGCATAATAGCTCCATGTTTTTTATTCCTTGTGTCCCATTCCTCTAATTTTTGCCAGATTTTTGGAAAATAAAAATTATCTGTTTTATTATCTCAAATGATTTTCTATAAATCCTTAATAAAAATGTCAATAATTTTGTGTCGCCATAATTTGCAATTATATTATAATAAGTAGTATAGCGAAATTTAATATTTTCAATAACTATATCGGCAAAATCACCAAAGACATTATGATAAACTATAAAATCCTCGGCGTTACGCTTCTCATTTTGATTTGAAATACCTTGAATATCATACACCGAAATATTGGTTTTTAGTTTATGAAAAACACTCTTGTAATTCGAAAACTCATTTAAAAAAAATTCCCAATCAGATGAAATACACAATTCTTCATTGTAAAATAAATGTTCAAAAAATAATGAACGTCTTATTATAGCGTTTTGGTGATTAAGACGGGTAGCTAATAAATGATAAATTGTCTCTAATTTCTGAAAATGCTTTGTACGCCCATCAGATAAAATAACATCACTATAAAATATATCAGATGAATTGCCTTTTATTTCTTTAAAAACATTATCCAATGTTTCAGGAGAAATGAGCCAATCGCCACTATTTAAAAAGAGGCAGAATTTTCCATGCGCTTTGCGTATGCCCTTATTCATTGCATTGTAAATACCCGTATCTGATTCGGAAACCCAAAAATTTATGTTATTCTCATATTTTTGTATTATTTCAACGCTTCCATCATCAGATGCACCATCAATTATTATATATTCAAAATCATCACTCGTTTGGCAAACAACGCTTTGTATGGTTTTTTCAAGCCCAGTGACGTTATTTTTATTGATAGTAATTATTGACAAAATCTTCATAAGCGAGCTTTATTCCTTCTTTTAGAGAAGTTTTTGGTGAGAAGCCCAAGGAGGTAATTCGGGAAATGTCCAAAAGCTTCTGGGGTGTACCATTTGGCTTTGAAGTGTCCCATTCAATAGCACAAACCCTGTTGAGCACGTTTTCATATATAACATTCCGAATTTTTTCTGCTAGCTCCTTAATTGTCAAATCTTCACCACAGCCGACATTAACAAAATCCCCAGCAGGATTTGAAAAATCTACCGCATTGTTGTTTTGCATTAACATAACAAGTGCTTGAGCCAGATCGTCACTGTACAAAAATTCACGACGAGCAGAACCGTCTCCCCAAAGAGTTACCCGATCTGTACCAGAGGTTTTCGCTTCATGAAATTTACGGATAAGAGCTGGCAAAACATGAGAACCAGAAAGATCGTAATTGTCTCCAGGACCGTACAGATTTGTCGGCATCACAGAAAGAAAATTTGTCCCATATTGTTGATTGTAAAAAGCACAAAGTTTAATAACGCTGATTTTTGCAAACGCATAGGCCTCATTGGTTGGCTCAAGTAAACCCGACAAAAGATATTCTTCCTTCATGGGCTGGGGTGCAAGTTTTGGATAAATACAGGAAGAACCAAGGTTGATAAGTTTTCTGACCCCATTTTTATATGCGGAGTGAATTACATTGAAACCTATCATTGTATTTACATATATAAAATCAGCAGGATAGGTTGCATTGGCACCAATTCCACCAACCTTCGCAGCGGCCAGAAAAACATATTCGGGTTTTTCTTTCTCAAAAAAATCATTGACCGCAGATTGATTAAGCAAATCCAATTCTGCATGACTCCGCACTATGAGACTGGAATAACCCGAGGCCTTTAACAGTTGCAATATAGCACTGCCAACCAAACCCCTGTGTCCAGCAATGTATATTTTTGAATTTTTATTCATAATCCCGTTCTTTCATGGTATTTCGAACTGTTGCTCAATTCTGTTAAATCTAATATTTGGCGTTCCGCCAAATTCGATTTTCCTATATTTGTTTAATATTCCTATTAAAATATTTGATAAAAAGAAAATAATTTTGTATATTATTCTATATCGCCGAATTTTATTTTTTTCTCTCTTCGTGAGCTTTTCATATTTTAAAATAGTATTTACTTCTTCCAAATACCTTGGCATATGTTCTAATGAAAGTTGATTCGCAGCCCTCATTCTAAAACCACCGATAAGTGCGTTAACAACATACAATCGTTCATATCGGAAAAAACGAAACCATAATTCAAAATCCCCAGCATATTTTAATTTTGTATTTAAATACGAACCTGCCTTTTCGTATAACACCCTTCTAAAGAAACATGATTCCTGTTGAAGCCATTGGTAATCACCCATCAAAAAATCAAATCTTGTAAATTTTCTACTTATGAGTACATTTATTCCTCTCCCGTTCTCATCCCAAAAACTTGTCGCACCAACTAACCAACTAACCGATTGATATTTTGAAAATATCTCCGCTATAATAAAAAATGCTTTTCTGTGATATAAATCATCAGCATTTATCCATGCCAAGATTTCTCCCGTTGCTTTCTTAAAACCTTTTTCAATAGCGTCATACATTCCTTCATCTTTTTCCGAAACCCAATACGCCAGTTTATCTTCATATTTTCCTATTATATCCAGCGTATTGTCTGTACTTCCACCATCAATAATTATATATTCCAAGTTTGGATAATCCTGTTCCAGAACAGATTGTATCGTTTCTTCCAAATATTTGCCAGAATTAAAACAAGGGGTAACGATGGATATTCTTGGAAATAAACCATTATTCATAATAGTTTTTTACCTCATAACCGCCTTTTTTAAGGTATAGCTCCTTCTCTGCAAGTTTAACATCATTGGCGACCATCATTTTAATTAATTCTGGAAGCCGCACCCTAGGTTTCCAGCCAAGATTGGAAAAAGCTTTCGATGGATCACCGATTAAAATGTCTACCTCCGTGGGACGAAAATAACGTGGGTCTATTTCAATAAGAACTTTACCCGTATTGCTGTCTATCCCCTTTTCATCAATACCGCTGCCCTCCCATTTTATGTTTACTCCCACTTCTAAAAAAGCCATGGTGATAAACTCCCTCACGGTGGTGGTAATTCCAGTGGCCATAACATAATCATCTGGTTTCTGCTGTTGCAACATTAGCCACATCAGCTCAACATAATCGCCCGCATAACCCCAATCGCGCTTTGCGTCAATGTTACCCATGTAGAGCTTATCCTGAAGCCCAAATCTTATGCGAGCAACGGCACGAGTTATTTTACGGGTAACAAAAGTTTCTCCACGAATAGGGCTCTCGTGATTAAAAAGTATGCCATTGCAGGCGTACATTCCGTAGGACTCACGATAATTGACCACGATCCAGTAGGCGTATAACTTTGCCACAGCATAAGGACTTCGCGGATAAAACGGGGTCGTCTCTTTCTGCGGAACCTCCTGTACCTTGCCAAATAATTCGCTTGTAGAAGCCTGGTAAAATTTGACCTTCTTTTCCATGCCCAAAATTCGTATGGCTTCCAAAAACCGCAATGTACCTATTCCATCAACATCGGCGGTATACTCACGAACTTCAAATGAGACCTGAACATGGCTTTGCGCACCAAGATTGTATATTTCATCGGGCTGGACTTCTTGAATAATGCGCACCAGATTGGAAGTATCCGTAAGATCACCGTAATGAAGAATAAACTTTTTATCCTCTATCTGGGGGGCTTGATACAAATGATCAATGCGATCCGTGTTAAAGCTGGATGCCCGTCGTTTGATACCATGGACAATATAACCCTTCTTAAGAAGAAATTCCGACAAATAGGCACCATCTTGTCCAGTAACGCCCGATATTAAAGCTGTTTTCATTATTTTTCTTCCTCATCGATGTTAAAGACAGCGCTTGGCTGATTATTACTCAAAATTGATTTGTACACTTCGATATGTTTTTTCACTATAACCTCATTGGTAAATTCTGCACGTGCCTTCTCTAGAGAATTACGAGAAAGATCATCATAATTATCAATGCAATATAAAATTCCATCACAGAGATCTTCAATATCGAAACATTTTGCTAAGTACCCAGTTTTTTTATGCTCAACAATATCAGGAATACCCCCTGTATTGAATGCGGTTACTGGTATACCACAAAACAGTGATTCCAAGCAGACATTGGGAAGATTTTCGATTAATGATGGGCAAACAAAAACATCGCAGAGATTATAAATCGCAGCCAAAATATAAGGGTTAGAAATGGATCCAGCAGAAAAATATGACATGACAATCTCTTCGGCAAAAGAGTCATTATTATTACCAAATAATACAAAAAAATAATTTGTATTATCATTGATTTTTTTTATAGCTTCAAGGAGCAAATAGCCACCTTTTGTTGATTTTTTGTTACTTATACCATAGCTAGCTCCAAATCCAATAATTTTTTTATCTTTGGGTATTTGAAATACTTCTTTGAGTGCATTTCTATTATTAGCCTTAAAAATATTTTCAGGAACAATATTTGGTATTACTGTACAAATGCTTTTTGAATTGTTGAAAAGTGCACTTTTATTAAAAGCCTCCATTATGTAATTGCTTGGAGAAATAAACATAAATTTACAGTCTTTCCATGCCGCCTTCTTTCTTTCCCATGTCTTTCGACATACATCAAAGCCTGAAGTCGTTTTTGGTTTATTGAATTTTGTATATCCCTCTATAAATCGAGTATCATTTTCCAGAATATTTGGATGATGCTCCGCCCCACAAAAAACCCAACTGTCATGCATAGTCCAGACGATAGGCTTTTTAATTTTAGGAATATCTTCAATCGATATCATATCATAATTAACCCAATGGAAATGAATAATATCATAATCAGAATTATTAATATAATTAACATCGATAAACGATTTATGGTTGGTAGAATGTGTAATCGTATTTGTAGTAGAAAAATCCAAATTAGCAATTCTTGTAATTCTTGACTTGAATTTACCGCATAGCCTTTTGATGATACAATAAAATTCAGGTTGATTAAGATTTTTTTTTTGTAATAAAATAATCGCAACGTTTGCGTTTTTCTTTTCAAGAACACCAAGTTCCACATTAATGTTACTTTGACGTAATGCCATCAAAAGCCTTTCTGTAGCAATTGCCGCACCACTACCAGCATCAAAATAGTTAAGCAAAAGTATTTTCATTGGTTATTTTTCTCTTTCATAATAATAGCTTTCATCATTGATACAAATTTTCCTCCGAAAACAGATCGTATCATTTGTTTTACACATTTTTTGGTTCGCCTTATAATGCCCTGTTTTTTTTGTTCTCTGAAAAAACTACAAATCAACTTAGTAGCAAGTTTATTTTCCTTAATTGGAATTTTATTAAAATCGATTTTTACTTCATCATTATGTAGTTTATAATCATAAACCGTAGTAGTTCCACAATGTATACCCGTATCATCCATTCCGATATTTTTTGCAAGCGGTTTTGAAGGCATTATCTGAAAACCGTTGTTAATAAACTGTAGGGCATACCAAAATATCGCCCACGTATTTAAGTTACCTGCTTTATTCTCCGTAATCTGCGAAAACATTCCAGCAGAACCATAATAGTCAAATCTATTAATGTCTTGGGGGGAAATTTGCAAAATAAATTTATCGGGATCCTTCTCATAATATTTCCATCTGTCAGCCCAAGTTCCCCAGCTCCAACAACTCATTGCAAAGAAACAAAAGGCTTGGGGCAATTTTTTGCTCTTTATAGGATATGAGAACCCTGTAATACTCCAAACCTGTTTCTCTTCAAGAAAAAAATCAAGTGCATTGTTCATGAATTTAAGAAAATATGGGCTTGTTTCAATGTCATCTTCTAGAACAATAATTTTCCCGTATTTATTGACAACCTCAGTCACACCATCAATAATTGACTTTGCCAATCCTTGATTTTCTGTATGTTCTTTTATTGTGATCGTCTTAAATCCAGAAATTGTTTTGATATAATTTCTTACTTGTTCTACATTCTCTTTGACTTCTTCATTTTTTTGAGCGTCTGAAAAAACGAATAAATCTGAATATGTTGCCTCTTTATTTCTTTTTAGTGCTTCTATAACTTTTTGTGTGTGCCTAGGGCGGTTATATACAAATAATACAATAGGTGCTAAATTTTCCATTTTGTACTTTACCTTGAAGAAGCATCAAATACTGATTAGAAACTTCCAGCTTTTACTACACACAATTGTGTGCTGTTTTGTCGAGTTATAATTTCTTTGCAGAA
>Ga0209755_10002906_pt1 | contig 22377 bp, 18 predicted proteins | sample TergutCo191P1_FD_187301 | JGI IMG/M metagenome (GOLD analysis project Ga0209755, IMG submission 187301) | Cornitermes sp. P1 segment gut microbial communities from Petit-Saut dam, French Guiana - Co191P1 (SPAdes) (version 2) | ecosystem: Host-associated > Arthropoda: Insects > Digestive system... | reverse complement strand
TTTTATAAATGGGTACGTAATGCCGAGTTCCCTGTTTATTACTCAAGCTACGATACAGACGCTGGCGGATTTAAAAGGGTGTGGTCGAAAGAGCATACGTGTAAGTTAGCGAAAAAAGACGGTAAAGCATTAAGGAGAACGGAGTCTCTATTCTGGAATGAGAAACAGATTAATTACAATTTAAAGGAGGTAGCGTAATGGAGAAAGAAATCGAAAGAGCCGAATCAATGGCGGAAATGCTGTCGGATATGAAACGTGGTATAAAGCACACGCAGGAAAAGCTTGATATGATCGTGGCGTTGTTGTGTGAGGTTTTTCATGTCGCAGCTACGGCTATTGAAGAGAATACTGAATCATCAATTATTAAATCGTAGGAGAGTAACGGGGAGTCCAGAAAACGGACTCCCCTATTTTTATTCATGCGGCTATTTAGGGACTTTTATTTTTTCAACCGCTTCGCGGAGCTCTTCTATCGTTTTATGTGTATAATGTTCTGTCACATCCCCGGAATGCCCTACAATTTTTTTAATCGTTAATTGTGATACGCCGAAACGATCAAGGAGGGAAATGAATGTATGGCGCGTTTCGTGTGGAATACGAGTAATTCCTATCGTTTTTAATACTCTTTTAGTCCTTATATAATATGCGTCACCTCTCATCTGCTTATTTTTAGACGTAATGAGATAATTGTCATTTGTTGCCATACGTTTTTTTATTAATGGCAATATTGCGCTGTGTATAGGTACAACTCTATTTTTCCCGGCTTCGGTTTTACCCCCACCAATCATTATCCCGCCGTGTTTGTTAAAATCTATATCGTCTTTCTTTAAGTCCAATAATTCTTGCCTTCTCCAGCCAGAGTATATTAGTATCAATACTGTATCAATCCACGGAGTGTCTTTATTATCCCACAATAATTTTATTTCAGCATCATTATAAATAGTTCTATTCGAGTTTAGTTTCTTAGCTGTTTCAAGCCCTTTCAATTTTTCGCCGCTTATTATTCCTAAAGCAATAGCGTGTTGTTCTACGTCTCTGAATACTGCTTTTATTGAATTCTGCGAGCTATGACCGCCTCCGCAATTATCTATTATTGACTGAAACATATGATGTTTTATATCAGCATATGCTAAATTATATAGCGGCGCACAATATTTAGTATATTTATGGTTATAACTGTTTAATGTACTTTGGGCTAATTTTCCCCGCAGGATAGATTTCTCTCTCCACATTGTATACAGTTCCGAAAATGTTATTTTCTTTGTGTCAATTTCATGAGGATTAGAATTATATGCTAACAGCGCAGATAAAGCCTCGTCCATCGTGGTGTACACGCCTAATCTTTTACGTATACAATCCCCGGAAGATGTTTTAATTGATACCAATGCCATGAACGGCCTCCGTCTCTTACCAGATAATTTAACAACTGTACCGCTACCGTTTAAACGCTTCATACAGCCTCCTTTTATTGTGATTTTATTAGGTATTCCGCTATTTAGCGGGTTCACAATAAAATGATATAATGGTAATTTAGGAGGCAATTTTTAGATAAAAAAAAATGATATCAATTTGATATCAACGGGGTGAGACTTTACTTTACAAGGGGAAAATAAATAGTAAAAAAGCCTTTAAAAATGATACAATCACTACTTGACTACTTCGACGAATTGAAAACATGTTTCACGACATTTCTGGACAGCATCGCCAGCACAACCGTACAGGTTATGATGACGACCGACAGCGCGTTGATAACCGGCGGGATGCCGCGCTTTATGCTTGACTCAAGATACACCGGAAGCGTAGACCCGCCCGGCCCCGCCACAAAGAACGCCACCACGAAATCCTCAAGCGACAGCGTTATCGCGATCATGAACGCGGCCATGATGCCGGGAAACACCGCCGGCAGTATCACCTTGGAGAGCGCCTGATATTCCGTAGCGCCGAGGTCGTGGGCCGCCTCTATTACCATATAATCAAACGACTCAAGCCGCGCCATAACCACAAGCAGCACAAACGGGATATTGAACGTCGTGTGCGCGAGAAACACAGTAAACAGGCTCAGCGGCAGCTTCGTGCTCACAAAGAGCATCATCAGCGAAACGCCTATGATGATCTCCGGTATCAGCATGGGCATAAACGCCGCGAGCTGAATCGCTTTCTTGCAGCGGAACCGGTACCAGTACAGGCCAATCGCGCCCAGCGTGCCGATTATTGTGCTGGTGGTCGCCGACAGGATCGCCACGACAGCGCTGTTGCCGAACGCGCGCCACATCGGGAGCCAGCTGGGGTTGAAGAAGAGCTCGTTGTACCACCTCAGCGAAAAGCCCTCCCAGATCATCGTTTTGCCGGCGTTGAACGAGTTGAGGACGAGAATGGCCAGCGGCAGGTACAAAAACAGAATAACGATAAGGAACATGCCGAACGAGAACTTGCCGGTGGGCTTGTTGACGGTATTGAACGCGCCGACAAAAAATTTGCCGGTATGTCTGCCGCCCGCGTTGTTATGCATCACGCCGCCCCCCCGCCACCCGCGCCGCCTTGCCGGCCGCGATGCGCTCCTCGCGGGCCGTCTCCACCGGCGAACGGTTGAAACGCATGAATATCAGCACGCCAACCGTAGTTATTATCGTCAATATGACAGACATGGACGCGGCCAGCGGCCAGTTGCGCGCAATGTTAAGCTCGTGGTGGATGAGGTTGCCAAGCATATACGAGTCGTTGCCGCCTATAAGCCTCGGTATCGCGAAATTCCCAAACGCCGAGGTAAACGTAAACAGCACCGCAGTAGTTATACCGCCGCGGATATTAGGCAAAAGTACACGCCACGTCGCCGTCAGCTTCGACGCCCCCAAATCCCTCGCGGCCTCAACAAGCGAAAAATCAAACTTCTCTATAGTGGTATACAGCGGCAAAACCGCAAACGGCAGGTACGTGTAAACAGTAACCAAAATAACCGCCCAGGTGTTGTACATGAACTGAATGGGTTGATCCATAACGCCAAGCCGCATCAAAACGGCATTGAGCACCCCGTTGTCGGTCCACAAAACCCCCATCCACGCAAAAACCCTTATAAGAAAATTCGTCAGAAATGGGATTATGACAAGCAGCAAAAAGAAGTTCTTGTACCTGCTCCGCGCCATATAATAGGAAGAGGGCACGGCCAGCGCCACCATTACCACCGTGGCCACAGACGCCACCCAAAGCGTGTTGAGCGCAACCTTGAAAAACATGGGGTTGAGCAGCGCGCGGTATGCGTCGATCGAAAACTGGTGCACAACCCCGCCGTGGAAGTTCTTGGTCATAAAACTGTAGCCGAAGATAATGCTTATGGGAACAACAAAAAGCAGCGCAAGCCAGAGCGTCATGGGCGCGACATAGAGCGGGCCGAGGTTCCTTCTCACCTACTCCCCCACCTCAACGACGTACCCGTCGTGATCGTTCCACCAGATGTAGACCTCGTCTTTCCAGTTTATTGCCTTCTCGTCCATAAAGAACTTGACGTGCTGACGGAAAACGCGGAACTGCATCTTCTCGCTAACGCGCACAAAAAACTTGCTCTGGAAACCGGAGTAGATAAGCTCGTCGACCTTGCCAGAAAGCAGGTTCATGTTCTCAGGCAGCGACTCCGGCTTGTCGAGCGATATGCGGATCTTTTCAGGGCGCACGGTTACCTTGACCTTGTCCCCCACCTTAAGCGGCTTGTCCTCGTACACGATGAGCGTCCCCACGTCCGAGAAGTCGACCTTGGCGTGCTTGTCGCGGAAAACCTCCGTTACCACCCCGGACAGGTAGTTGGTCTCCCCTATGAAGTGGGCCACGAACGGGTGCGCCGGGCTCTCATATATCTCAAACGGCGTGCCGACCTGCACCACCTCGCCCTCGTTCATCACCGCCACGCGGTCGGAAACGCTCAGCGCCTCCTGCTGGTCGTGGGTTACATATATAAATGTAATGCCGATATGGTCGTGGATCAGGTCGAGCTCGATAAGCATATGCTGGCGCAGCTTGGCGTCAAGGGCCGAGAGCGGCTCGTCCAAAAGCAATACGCTTGGCTCGTTTATGAGCGCCCGCGCGATCGCCACCCTCTGCTTCTGGCCGCCGGAGAGATGGGCGGGCAGTTTCTTCCCCTCCTTGGGCAGCTTGACCAGGTCCAAAAACTGCTGGACTTTGGCCTTGACCTCGTCGTTGGGCAGCTTCCGCAGGCGCAGGGGGAATGCCACGTTCTCGAAAACGGTGAGGTGCGGGAAAAGCGCGTAGGTCTGGAAAACGGTGTTTACGGGGCGCTTGTTGGCTACGATGGGAACCACGTCCCGCCCGTCTAATAGCACCGCGCCGGCGGTAGGGTCCTCAAATCCGGCTATAATGCGCAAAAGGGTGGTCTTCCCGCAGCCCGACGGACCGAGCAGAGAGTAGAATTCGCCCTTGTTGATGTCAAGAGACACGTTTTTGAGCGCTTGAAAGTCGCCAAAATGCTTCTCTACGTTCTGAATTGCTACCTGGCTGCCCTTCACCCTGACCGGCGTTCTCCGTTCTTTTTTCAATTTGAACGAACTACAATTCAACGCATAAATATAATTTATTTCAAGAGGTTGTGGTAATTTTTTTTAAAAAAATAATATGGGATAATATTTTGGACGGGGTGGCGCAAAAACGGCGGGGCCAAAAGGACCCGCCATATCCCAGCAAATAGGGCTTGATAATGGGCCGGATACGGCGGCCCACCGCCGCAGGGACGGCGCCAATCAGATGGCACGGCACAGCGTTGCAGACTCCACAGGGGCATCCGCAATACCGTCCTCATCGTCTTCATCAAGGCCGAAAAAGGCGGCCTCATCAAAGTCCGGGGCGGAGGTTATACGCTCCCACTTTTCGAGCTCTTCCTTTCGGGCGCCGGTGAGATTTGAGATTTTTATCCGGTTCTCTATCCAGAATTTCTCCCACCCGTCCTTGTCCGCCTTTGTGCTTTCCGCGAACCGATTCTCGCCATTCGCCCACCATTCATCGAACTGCGCCTTAAGTTCCGAATATTCTGCCATAATTCCTCCTCTCCCTTTTTTTGGCCGGATAGACCGTTACAACTGCTGTGCGTTCCAAATTACAAATAGCGCTCCACAACACCCTATTACTGTCCCGCGCCGTCAGAATTATACAGTCGGGACGGCTCGAAGGCAGACACGAGCAATTTTCCACCCCCGCAACAAACTTTCTCACAAACTCACAATCCGCGCCACGCACCGCAATTCGGTCGACGGCGTGTTTTGAAAACTCTACTTCCCTCTCCATACAAATATACCCCCTTCCCACGGGTTTACGCAATAAAAAACGGTAAGATATGCGCTTCTCGCGAGGCGCATTTGGCAAACTTGGAATTTTTGTATATACTGCGAGGAACAAATTTAAACCAAGAGAGTACCGGCGGGAGAACCCCGGAGGTACCGTGGGAATCATTAGTAATATATATTATGGCGTGGATACAAATAGAAAAAATATTAATGACGCGGGGGCGGGTTAGGATTCAGGGGCGCGGGTTGTCGTGTCCCGTGCCTTGTGGGGTTTATACGGCGGGGGGCGAATTTCCGATATTTGAGGCTCTTTGAACCCTCAAAATATACATACGCCAATCCCTACTCGGCCTGCTTAACCATCACCTATAAGACCTACTTTAAATAATACGTCGGTCTCTTGGCGTATCTATTTGACCCTTCGAAATATAGGCCGACGCCTAATTGGCTTGCGTAACCCTCACCTATAAGACCCCTATATGAGAGTTCAATAAAACGATAGCGTAGTCGAGCAAAAGGGCCAAATATATATAAATCATAATTTTCATTTGCCGCCTGAAAAGAATTTTGTGAAACCCAAGCACCACCGGAAAGACCGTAAACAAGTTTTATTTCTGATGAAATTTCATACAGATTACCAAAATTTAAGCCGAATCCCCCAAATTCTTTAGTGCAACCGCCATAATAATAGCTAAAACAACCATCACTCCCGTACATAAGTTCGCCACCTAAAAACATCCCTTCTCCCCAAACCCACCCTCCTTGCAAACTACCGGCAAACAAATAAATCGGTGATGATACCGGCAGATACGTAAACGCGAAGTACACGTCACCCCCTAGTGGTTTCTGCCTCTGCAGTATATACGAATCCTCCCCCAAACCCGCAACATCAATATCCGATTTAGGCCCCGATTTCAATATAAAATCAACAATCTTCACGGCAATACCCCCAGCGCTCGCCACGCTTATATTGCCATCCAACGAGATTCTCGCCAACTCCGCCGCCAGCGCAACATCAATTATGCGTACGGATATCTGCCCGGCAACATTTATCACAAAGATATACTGCACGCCCGCCTCTCTCCCCGCGTTTGCAATCTGTTGGTCGCCGGCCGCGCCGCGCACGTATTCGTCTATGGGGGTGATCCCCTTGTATATCCCGCTCTTAACAAGCGCCGAGCTTATTGCCTTGGTAAGCGCCCCGCCTATCATGGCGTTCACGCCGGTTACGTATACGGCAGCCTTAATCGGCCCTTTCACGGCAGGCGGTGCGGGCGTTAATGCCGGAATATGGGTGTTGGCGGCAGCAGGCGCTGCGGGAATCGTTTGTGTGTGTACGGGAACAGGCTGTTCTTGCGGCATGGTAGCCGGTTGTACTTGCTGCGCGGCTTGTTCGCCCAGCATATTTCTGACTATTGTTTCCAACGCCAGCGCAAGTTCGTCCGCCGTGTTCATAGGGCCGCCGGTTTCTCCGGCAAAAACGGTCTTTGCCGTTTCCGCGTCGACTATGCGGGCATCGATATGGAAAGTGCCAAAAGCCTTGGCCACGTTGGCTATGCAAACGTATTTGACGCCAAACAGCTTACCCATTTCGCTTATCTGCGCGTCGTTTATGGTTCCCCCAAACTCTTCTGTGCGCACCCGCTCTGTTTCGGCAAGGAACGCCGCTGGGCGCTCTATCCCGCTGTAGTGCCCGCTGTTGACGAGGGCGGCGAGCATACGCGAGGTGAATACTTTTTTGTGGTCGTCCGGCATATCGCCTGTAACGTATACGGCAATTCGTGGCAAATCCTGCGCGAAAGCCGTAGCGCAAAAGAGCATTGCCAGAAACAATGTCAGTTTCTTCTTCAATTAAAAACTCCTGTTTGTGGGGGTATAACGCAAAAACGCCGCGAACGCTTCTTTACGCGCGTTTGCGGGTGCGGTGTGATAAACCGGTTTGTTGTTATGCAGGGGCTTATGGGACTTACAGAGGCTTTTAAAGGCCTGTATAAAATTACGGGGGGGGGGGGGGGGGTTCGGCGGGGTTTAACTGCTGTTGAGCCGGTGTACCCTGTTTTACGCCGAGGGCATAGCCTTCCCTATGCTCGCGAACCGCCGCGGCTTTTGTATTGTTTAAACTGGTTTTAGATGCGCGCAAACCCTGTTTCCTCCCCAATGTTACCATCCCAAAGGTTCCCTTGCGGGTTCTTTTGATTTATAGTAATATAATATATGTTCTATCAAAAAACAAGGTTTTTTATTTTTATTTGCATACAGTTTTTGGGTGCATTTGGGGTGATAAGGGCTGCGGTGAACCCGCCGCCCGTTGTTTTTGGCGTTATTGCAGGACGAACACCTTTTTGGCGTCCTCTAAGGTGTGTCCTTTTTCTAGGAATTCGAGGATGCTTCGTCTTTCCTCCAACCGTCCCTTCTGTTCGCCCTCCTGCCTAAAAGCGTCGGAAACCCCGCTTGCAATGGCTATGCGCCTGGCCATCACTTGTATATCGTCCATATACCCCTCCTTTAATAGAAATGTCAAGTTTTCATTGTATACCAGCGTCAACCACGGGACAAGGTGCGCCCAATGCTCCTCGCCCATTTTATCAAGCTCCACCAGCCTTTGCGCCCCGGCGTGGCCGATGTTGCGGTTCAGGTCTTTGAGCAGGAACTCGCTGTCTGGCAGCTCGGAGCTTACAACGACCTGTATCGCCAGCGATTTTTCGGGGGCGGTGCCGTTATACATAATATAATATATTCCGGGCTCTTTTTGCAATACCCTGCAATCTAAATCTTTTTCGAGGGTTTCGAGCAACTTTTTCGGCTTTTTGAAGCAGATGATGCTTGCGCTCATGTCGGCCTGACTGACCTTTTCCTGCGAGGCGTAGAGGCCGGCGTAGCCGAGGACCTTGTTGAATACGTGGATGGACGGCGCAGCGCCGACAGGGCTCTTGTATTCTACAATATTATGCCCTCGGAATATACGGGCCCAGCACCGGTCTATTCGGATGGCGGGGCTTTTCTTTATGATAAGGATATCTATCCTTAGCGCCTGTTTAGACAGTAGCTGCTCCTCCTTGAGCGTGACGGCGTCGTATTCCCGCAGGTAGTGCCCCAATGCGGTGAACGCTGCCGGGTGGAACGGCGTGGGCGGCTTGCGCTTGGGCTTTTGAGCCTTGGCGCTGGCGGTACTAACGGCCTTTTTGGGCATGACGGCATCTCTTTTCCGCGATAACGATAAAGCTATCGCACGGTCATTGGGTGACATTTTTAATACATCAATAAAAATGCAGAGATTCGTCACCAATAATTTTGATGACCGGAGTTGCATCCCAAAAAACTGGGGATGCCGCCGTTGTCAACCAAGAGATTCACCGTCTTTTTGCGGACGGTCGGAAGCCGTAGCCCCGTTTTCAACCGAGTGATTCGCCATCAACCTGTTACGCTGATGACCGGAAGTTGCATTCCCCGTAACTTTGGGGCGCCGCCGTAATGCAGGTACCCCAAATTGGGGGCTGATTCTATGATAATATAATATATTCCCGGTGAAAAAACAAGTACCTACTGTTTTTTTGTGTAAAAAATAGTTTGAGATTGTGTTCTCCGGGGGATGGATTTACCGGATGCTGCGGTATAAGCACTGCGGGCGGCTGGGTGCCCATACCGGCGTTCTATTACATTCCGGACAGCTTGTCAATCAGCGCGACGACCTCGTCGTACTCCCCTGTCAGCGTTTTTTGCAAAATATCGTCGACCGCCGGGCCAACGTCCGGGGCGGAGGTGTATTGCTTGAGGGATTTTACGGTATCGTTGATGGCGCCTATATTTATGTCGTCTACCGCCGCTTTTAATTTTGCCAGTTCCGCCTTCATCACGCCCATATCAAAATCGCCCGGCTGTTTTTGCGGGGTAATTGACTTCAGGCAATCGTCTACCCTTTTAAGGATGAGGTCGAGATAGGTCAGAAGCTTGTCGTTACAGACATTGATGAATTCGCGGTTCCCTGCCTTTCCGGCCTCTTCGAGAGCGCGCGCGGTTTCCGCGAGTTCAGCGGCGCCTATGTTTGCCGAGGCGCTTTTAAGCGCGTGGACGTATGTTATGTAGAGGAGCATATTGTCCGAATCGAGCGCCTTTCTTATCTCACCAGCCTTCTCGCGCCCGTCTTTGAGGAATATTTCGATCGTCGACAGATAATTTTCCGTCTTGCCGCCCATCATCGCCACGCCTTTTTTTACATCCACGCCCTCAATCACTATCTTCGAAATGTCAATTTTGGTATCGCCTGGCTGCTCATCCGAATTTCTGATAACGGGCTTTTGTTTTTCTTTGGGTATCCACATCTCAAGTATGGAGTTGAGGCGCAGCGGGTCTATGGGCTTAGAGATGTAGTCGTTGAAATCGTTTTCGAGGAACATTTCCCTCATGCCGGCAATGGCGTTTGCGGTCAGCGCCACTATGGGCAGTTTTTTGTACTGTTCGCCGTCAAGCGCCCTTATGTACGCGGTCGCCTCTATGCCATCCATCTCCGGCATCATGTGGTCCATGAATATGATGTCGTACTGTTTATCTTTTACCGCCGCTATGGCCTCAGCGCCGCTTTTCACCGTGTCAATTTTCATATCGTAAAATGACAGCATGCCCTCCGCGACCTTCAGGTTTGTGGCCACGTCGTCTACCACCAGCGCCAGCGCGTCCGGCGCTACGAACTCCGACGGGGTCTCCATGCATATCAGCACCTCCTCGCGGCTTATCTTCTGCGGCAGCGTAACCGTAAACGTGCTGCCCTTGCCGTACACCGACTTCACAGTGATATTTCCGCCCATCGCGTTGACGAGGTTCCGCGTAATGGCAAGGCCGAGGCCCGTGCCCTCTATGCCCTTGTTCTTCACCATGTCTATCTGCACAAAGTCCATGAACAGCTTGCCCAAATCCCCTTCCCTTATCCCCTTGCCGCTGTCTGTAACCTCTATGGTCAGGTTCACGGTATCGGGGTCTGTCACCGTGCCCTTTACGATTAAGGAGACAAAACCTTTTGACGTATATTTGACGGCGTTATTTAAGATGTTGAGCATAATCTGGCGTATCCGCGCCTCGTCGCCGTAAAGCACCTTGGGGATATCCTCGTCTATGTTGACCCGAAAATCCAGCTGCGACTCGGAGACCTTTATCATCATAATGTTTGTTACATCGTCCATCAGCGAGGAGAAGGCGTAATCTACGGGTACAAGTACAAGCATTCCGCTCTCTATTTTCGAGAAGTCCAGAATGTCGTTTATGACTGAGAGCAGGTTTACACCGGCCTTTCTGATTGTCTGCACATGCTCATGCGCGCGTCCGATGTCGCGTTCGCGCAGCGCAAGTTCCGACATACCGAGTATCGCGTTCATGGGCGTGCGTATCTCGTGGCTCATCTTTGCCAGAAACTGGCTCTTTGCCACCGTCGCGGCCTCGGCCTTCTCCTTTTCGTGCCGTATCTCTATTGATTCAAGTTTAAGCTGCTGCACCTGATTGAGCTGCCGCAGCGTTACGTTCAGGCTCTCCGACAGGTGCGCGACCTCATCGTCGCCGCCCTTTTCAAACTGTATGTTGAGGTCGCCGTGCGCCATCTTTTCCGCCGTCTCCTTGAGGCCGGCGAGCGGCGCGGAGATAGACCTCGTAACCATAAACGTGAGAAAAATGGACATAACAAACGACGCGAGGATTATCCACACCATATTGAGGGAATCCGTAATCGCCGAAGCGTTGTTTTCGGCAGTAATTTCCTGCGACACAACGAAGATCCGGTTGAATACGGTCACGATGCTGTAAAATATGGTACAGAATACCGGGTCGATCTGCTTCTCGTAGATAAAGAAAGCCTCTTCAACGTTGCCGGCCTTGTGCGTCTCTATCATTTTGTTAAACATGGGGATGTAGGTACGTTCGTAAATCTGCACCACGTTCTTCATATCCTGCATCTCGCCGGGCGAGAAGAGGTAGTCGAACCTGTACTGAACTTTTAAGTAGTCGGCCATGAACTTCTGGAGTACCACCATGCTCTCGTTGAGCACCTCGTAGAGGTACTCGCTTACCATGTTGTCCTGATAGCGCAGCATATAGAAGATGTTGTTGTCCACATTAAGATTGTAGTCGTACAGGTCGTTTACCACCTTGAGCGTTTCCATGGTTTTTACGGCGCTGTCGCCTATGCCTGTGAGGCTCAGGTACCCGATAATGCCGGCGAACATGGTAAAGAACGACATCATGAAAAACGCTATGAGAAGCCTTGTCTTTATCTGTATCTTTCTGATCACCTTACAGCCTCCGGCTCCGGCAGTCGGATTTTCTCTACTGATGTATAGTGCCTGTTCTTTATCCCCATGATATATACGCCTGTTTTGTCGCTGTAGGGATTGTTGCCGGCGTCAAATCTGGTGTATCCTGTCAGTACATCGGCCCCGTGCGCCTTCATCGCGTTTATTATACCCTCGGCCTCTGTACCGCCGGAGGCTTCCATGGCGGCTACAAGCATTTGGACAGATGAATACGCGAGCGCGGATGGAGCGAGCGGCATATGCGAGAACTGATCAAAAAAGGCGCGGGAAAAGCGGGCGATCGCCGGATCGTCGTCGTCAAACACAAAGGGCGTCGCGTAGAAGATGCGGTCCATGATCTTTTGCTCGCGCAGGAACACCAGAATTCCGTCCCACGCGTCGGTCCCTATCAATTTAGGCTTGTCGAGCCCCACCCTGTATACCGCCTCGGCCAGACGCGCAGCTACGATGTAGTCGGCTGGGCAGAATATAATGTCGGGCTGGTTCGATTTATATCCGGCAAGTATGTTGTCGAAATCGTTTGGGGACGAATAGCGCTCGCGCACCACGGAAACGCCGCCGCCGGCCTTAAACTCCTCCTCGAAAGCACTCGCCACGGGGAGGTACCTGGGGTCCCCTTTAAGTACAAGCGCGGTTTTGGCGCCAAGGCTATTGAGGGCGAACGACGCGAGCGCCCTCGACTGGTAGTCATCGAGGAATATCATCCGAAAGACATTCCTGCGCCCTTCGGTTACTGCCGGGTTAGAGGCCGTGGGCGAGATAACAGGTATGCCGTCTTTCTCGGCGGCCCGCGCTATAGCCAGCGTAACGTCCGAAAAGCTCGAACCTATGATTGCGACAACGCCCCTCTCCCTCAAAATGGCGTACTGCTCCGCCGCGTACTCCGGGTCGCCGCGGTCGTCTAAGGCTATAATGTCGATCTTTTTACCCAAAACCCCGCCCGCCGAGTCGTTAATCTCCTGCCGCGCCAGCTGCAGGCCATTGAGCGCCCACATACCCTCGTGGCAGTACTCGCCGGATAGCGGAAACAGGGCGCCCACGGTAATGTACTCCTGCGCAGCGTCTGGCGGTTTGGAGAAATTGCTGCAAGAGGCCAATAGCAACAAAAGCAATAAACAGAGCGTACGGATAAATTTTGCCCATCCCATAGATATTACTCCTGCCTAAGCCCCCCTGCGGTGCCGGCCATGATGATATTATACTACAAATATAGTAATTGTACTCCGCCATAATCAAGAATTAAGTTAAAAAGCCCCGCAAGCAGATGTAAGCAGATTTTTAGCCCCATCGGCGGCCGCTTCAAATTCGCTGCACAGGAGCGCGTTGTGGATATTTTCGACCGCCTCGGAGGTCGCCGGCTTCCACCGCATGCCCTGCAGCCTGTCGAGCGCAACAAAAGCGTCCGTATTGTCGTCCCCCTCGCAGGAGGCGATGATAATCCGCAGCTGTTCGGCCAGAAACGTACTGTCCTCAACGGCGTCAACGCTGCAATCGGGGCATAGCCTTTGCACCAGCGTCTCAAGCGCGCCCAAAAACTCCTCCAGATTATCGCCTATGTACCCGGCGTTCTTCGCGCGGCCCGCCTTTTCTAACTCCAACGCGCACGCGGACAATTCGGGCTCGCCGACATTGGCCAGCATGGATTTAAGCGCGTGAACCTTGATGGTGAAGAGGTTTATGTCCCCCACGGCGGACGAGCGCAGGACGGGGATCAGGCTGCGGGCATCGCTGCAGAATACGCTGACGAGCCACGGGTTCAGCCCCTTCGCTTCCGTCTGCGGCAGCGGCGCTGCAGCGGGACGGCCCTGCGCCGCCCATTTCTCCGCCTCTTCGGGGTACCTGTCGCGGATAAACCTCTTCAGCACCTCGTCTAAATGCCGTATGTCAATAGGCTTGGATATGTAGCCGTCAAACCAGTTGCGCGCGAACATCGCGTCGGTGCCCACAAGCGCGTTTGCCGTTAAGGCCACTATCGGGCCCTCGTAACCGAGGCTGCGCAGTTTAAGCGTGGCCTCTATACCGTCCATTACCGGCATCATGTGGTCCATGAATATTATGTCATAAACGTTCCCGACCAAAATCTTCCCAATTGTCTCAGACCCGCTGAACGCCGTATCCACCGTAAGCCTGTAGGGCGCCAGCAGCCCTTTGGCCACGTGCAGGTTCATCTCGACATCGTCCACAATCAGCACCTTGCCATACGGCATGGGCACGCGCACAATCTGCTGCGAGGCGTCGAGGCCGGCCCTCACAAACGTAAAATTGCGCAGCTGCCCGGCAACATCGGCGCCTATCACGCCGTCGCCGGCGGCCTTCTGCTTGACCGTAACCGTAAAAACACTGCCGACGGCGTAGCTGCTTTGCACCTCAATGACGCCGTCCATCATATCAACAAGGCGCTTTGTGATGCCAAGCCCCAGACCGGACCCCTCGGCGCTGCTGTTTGCCGAGGCGTTAAACCGCAGGTACTCGGCGGTAAAGAGCCGCTCGCAATCCTGCTGATGCATGCCCTGGCCGGTATCCTCAATCACAAACCGCACCGTTACACCGCCGCCCTGCACAGAGTGGCTTACCGAAAACTTCACATACCCCTTATCGGTATACTTGATAGCGTTCGACAGCAGGTTATTCAGAATCTGTTTGAGCCGCAACTCATCCCCGTTAAGTTTAGCCGGGAAGTTATCGCATATATCAAGCTCAAACTTTATGGGCTTAGACCCTATTCGCACGATGTTAAGCTGCACCGCGTCGTTCAGCATCTCCGCCGTGTCGTAATCGGAGGTATTGAGAGTGAGATTCCCCGTTTCGATTTTAGACATATCGAGGATATCGTTAATAATCCCGAGCAGGCTGTTGCCGGAGCGGTATATCCTGTCTATGGCCAGTGCGCAGTCTACCGGTATGTCCTGATTGAGCAGCTGTATCTGCGCGAGGCCTATGATTGCGTTGAGCGGGGTGCGTATCTCATGCGACATTGTGGCGAGGAACCGGCTCTTGCCTATGCTCGCCTCTTCGGCCTCCTCTTTTGCCTTAATGAGAAACTTCTTCTGCTCCTCGTTCTCCTCGGCAAGCGCCTTTAGCATGCCTGTCTTGATGCTGTAGTTGCTCTCTATTATGGAAAGCGCGCGCGCGTTTTGCGCCAGCTCGCGTTTGGCCGTGCGCAACTCGGCTGAAAGCCTTTGTACCTCGGATTTCAGATATTCGACTTCAGATTCATCTTCTGTCATCCATCCATCGCCTTCTTACGTAATTCATACAACACATTAAGCGCGTCTATTGGCGCTAACGCATTTATATCAAGCGTTTTCAAGCGGGTTACTATGGACTGCATATACTCGTCAATAATGTTGAGCTGTACGCCATCTGCAGATTCGGATGATGAGGTTAGATCGAAAGAGCCGTCCTTTTTGCGGGCGAGTACTGGTTTGCGGTCAGGAGTCAGTTCCATGTTCTCCAGATTATTAAGTATCTCCTTGGCACGGACGATAACGCTCGCGGGTACGCCGGCAAGGCGCGCAACCTGAATTCCGTAAGAGTGGTCGCATGACCCCGTGTCAATCTTGCGCAGGAAGATTATTTTATCGTTCCACTCCTTTACCTTTACGTGCAGATTCCTTATGCGCGAATAGATAAGCGGCATCTCCGTTAACTCGTGGTAGTGGGTGGCAAAGAGCGTGCGCGCGGCGCGGCCCTTTGTTTCGTGCAGGTACTCGGCGACCGCCCAGGCGATAGATATGCCGTCGAACGTAGACGTCCCGCGGCCCACCTCGTCAAGCAGCACGAACGATTTGTCGGTCGCGTTATTGAGGATATTGGCGACTTCGATCATCTCGACCAGAAACGTACTCTGCCCCCGCGCGAGCCTGTCCGACGCGCCGACCCGCGTAAAGAATTTATCGACTATGCCGATGTGGGCGGACGCGGCGGGGACGAAAGAGCCCATTTGCGCCATAATAGCTATGAGGGCGGTCTGGCGGAGGTACGTTGATTTACCCGCCATATTCGGGCCCGTTATCAGCGCTATCTGCGAATCGCCGGAGAGCAGTTCGGTATCGTTGGGGACAAACTGCTCGCCCGCACACAGCTTTTCGACAACCGGGTGGCGGCCCTCTTTGATGACGATGCCCGCGCCCTCGTCGAGCACCGGGCGGCAGTAGGCGTTTTCAGCCGCTATGCGGGCCAATGATACGAAAACATCAAGCGCGCTTATCGCCGCGGCGGCTTTTTGGATACGCTCGCAGTGCGACGCTACCTCCCTGCGCAGCGCGATGAAAATGTCGTACTCAATGACATTGAGTTTCTCCTCGGCGCCGAGTATCTTGTCCTCCATATCCTTAAGCTCCGGAGTGATGTAGCGCTCGCCGGTGGAGAGTGTCTGCTTGCGGATATAGTCTTTGGGTACGGAGGACATATTCGCCTTGGTTATCTCTATATAGTACCCGAAGACCTTGTTATAGGCGACCTTTAATGATGATATCCCGGTCCTCTGCCTCTCTGTCGCCTCCATTCTGGCTATCCACTGCTTCCCGTTTACCCTTATGTCGCGTATGTCGTCAAGTTTCTGGCTAAAGCCGTCGCGGATCATCTTACCCTCCCTGACTGAAAGCGGGGGATCATCAACCAAAGTGGACGCTATGCGGGAGGCAAGGTTTTCGAATCCGGAGAGATCGGCGCAGATGCTGCGGATTAACGGAATCTCGCACTTCCCTATTATCTTCTGTAAATTGGGGAACGTTTCGAAAGAGCGCTTGAGGGCGTTTAAGTCCCTCCCGTTCGCCCGCTCGAATGTCACGCGGGAGATAAGCCTTTCGAGGTCGGCTATGGATTTCAGGAACAGCTCAGACTCTCCCCTTACGAAGGTATCGCTCTTAAACCATTCGACGCAGTCAAGCCGCTCGTTAATCGCGCTGACGGAGCGGAGCGGGTGGGCCAGCCAGCGGCGCAGCAGGCGGGCGCCAAGAGACGTACCGGTGGAGTCAAGCACGGAGATCAGCGCGCCCTCGGTATCATCGGACTGCATAGGCTGAAAAAGTTCAAGATTTCTTATTGTTGAGGGATCAAGCTCGGCAAACTGCTTGCCGAGGCGCGGGGCAATGGAGGTTATGTGACGCAGGTCGCTCTTCTTCTGCTCTTTAAGGTAGCGGATAAGCGCACCGGCGGCGCGCACACCGTCCGTCAACCCCTCCAAACCCAAACTCTGGACAGACGCGATATCAAAATGTTTAGTGATCGCCTCCGTCGCCGTATCAACATCAAATTTCCAGCCGTCATACTTGGATATATATATCTGCCGGTAGGTCGACCGCACGTACTTCTGGATATGTTCGGCCTGATCGGCGGATACAAGGATTTCCCCAGGGTCAACCCTTACCAGCTCATGTTCGACGGCATCGTTGTCCATCTCCTCAATCTGGAAAAATCCCGTAGACAAATCACATACCGCGAGGCCGCATACGCCTGGCTTTTGGGAATAACAGACCGCAGCTATGAAATTGTTTACGCGCTCTTCGATAAAATTGTCATCGGTAGCGGTCCCCGCGGTAATGACCTCCACCACATCCCGCTTGACAATCCCCTTGGCCTGTTTGGGATCCTCAATCTGTTCGCAGATGGCAATCTTGTGCCCTGCCCTGACAAGCTTATTCGCATACCGGTCAAGCGCGTGGTGCGGGAAACCGGCGAGCTGCGTGTCGCCTATGCCGCCCTGATATCTTGACGTAAGTGTTATGCCGAGGATTTTCGCGGCAATGCGGGCATCTTCATCAAAAAATTCGTAGAAATCGCCCATCCTGTATAATAGCAGCGTGTCTTGATTTTTTGCTTTTATCTCGTTGTACTGACGCATCAGGGGCGTCAGCTTGACCGCCGGGGCATCGGGTTTGGCCGGCCTGGCGGGTTTGGCGGGCGTATCGGCCTTAACCGCGCTTTTAACGCTCTTTGGGGGGGACGATGGCGTAACAGGAGAGCCGGACGCTGACTCTCCTTCGTCGGGAAAAAACGATATCTGCATAGGGTCACGCTTCATTTATTTGCTCCAAACTATTCGTTTACATCATCACCATCATCATGCACCTGCCCCTCCTGCTGCTCCATCAACTCTTCAGTCGCAAACTCCTCCATCCTTGCCCTCGCCAGCGGCTCGAAATCCTCAAGCCTCGGCAGGTCGCCTATCTTGTTGAGGCCGAAGTACCGCAAGAAATCGTTTGTCGTCCCGTAAAGCCACGGCCGCCCCGGCTTCTCGCTCCTGCCGCAGAAGTCAATCAACTTCTTCTCAAGCAGCGTATTCATCACCCCGTCCGACAGCACGCCGCGCACCGCCTCAATCTCGGCCTTTGATATGGGCTGGTTGTACGCGACAATCGCCAGGCACTCAAGCGCCTTGAGCGACAATTTTTTCGCCGCGCGCTCCTTGTAGAGCTTTCTTACCCACGGGTGGTAGTACGATATAGTCCTGAACTGGTACCCGCCCCCGGCCTCGACGATCTCAAACGGATGGCGCTCGCGGACAAGCTGCTCGTTCAGCTCGCCGACCATTTTGCGCAAACGCCGCACATCGGGGGCGCCCGGTATAAGCGCCTTCAGCCTTGCCGGCGTCAGCAGTTCCTCAGACGCGAACAGCAGCGCTTCAAGGATGCGCAAATCGTCGGCGCCGTTGTCGGGCGGCTCATCCGGCGCATCCGATTCTTCCGGCCCGCCGGTATCTTCCAGTTCGTCAATAACGTCCGGTTCGCTTACGGCATCACCATCAACGCCGCCGTTAACGCCGGCGTTGTCTTCAACGCCGTTATCTTCGCTTATTTCAGTCACTTCCATCACTCCTTATCACAAAAATCTCGCCAAACGCCGATTCCTGCCTGAATTTTATCTGCCTCATCTTGACCAGTTCCAACAGCGCCATAAAGGTAACCACAAGCGCGATCTTCCTCTGGTCGTCGGCGAAAAGCTCCTCAAAGCGCATCTCGCGCCCTATGTCGCTTATCACCGTCAATATATGCTCAATCCTGTCGTCAATCCGACAGTTGTCGACCACCACCACGTGGTTGGCGTCTACCTCCGAGGCCACGCGCTCCATCATGTTCTTGAACGCGGTGATCAGGTCGAATATGGATACGCTGCCCAGAATCACCCCGTCGCCCTCGTCCGCCGGCGCCATCAAACCCTCGGCGTCTTCAGCCCTCCCCCGCGCGTAGGCGCCGAAGGTCCGCGTCTCAAACTCCTTCAGCGTACCGCCGGCCAGCTTGTACTTCTCGTACTCAAGCATCATGGCGATAAGCTGCTCGCGGTTGGAGATGCCGAATTCACCTCCGTCAAACTCCTCCGGCGGAGAGTCGGGCAGAAGTTCCCGCGCCTTGAGACGTACAAGCGTAGCCGCCATATTCAGGTACTCGCCGGCTACATCGATATTCAGGTCGCGCATTACGTCCAAATAACCAATGTACTGCTCGGCGATCTCCGAAACCTTTATGTCTACGATGTTGACCTCCGCCTTGTGCACAAGATACAAGAGCAGGTCAAGCGGGCCGTCGAAGAGGTCGAGGTGTACCTCGTACTCCTGCTGTTTGGACATCAACGCCACGCTACTGCCTCGATTTCTACGAGAACGCCCCTGGGCAGCGCGGAGACCTCCACAACGCTGCGGGCCGGAGCCGCACCGCCGAGCATCTGCTCGTATACCTGATTGAAACGCGCGAAATCGCCCATATTGCGTATAAATACAGTCGTCTTGACGAGATGGCCGAACGTCAATCCAACCGAGGCCAGAATTGCCGAGAGGTTGCCAAGCGCAACCTTCGCCTGCGCCTCGACATCCTCGCCTACCGCCTGGCCGGTTGCCGGGTCGAGCGGAATCTGGCCGGATATAAAGAGAAAGCTCCCGGTATCAACGGCCTGACTGTACGGGCCGATGGGCTTTGGGGCCTTATCGGTCAAAATGGGACGGGCGGTAGTCATATTTCTCAATTCCTCCTGTAAAAGTATGATATTCGTGGTGCTGCCTGCGCCAGTATCACCGTATAATATACATTATAACCGTACGGTGCGCAAGGCCCCAGCGCTTTTTATTCAGGGCGACCAGCCCAAACGCCACATTGGCCAGCCTGACCCGCGAGGGCGCTTACGAACTGTCGACAATAAGGCCGGGCTGAGGGATCGGCGGCGGCTGGCGTTTGCCCAATGCTTTGGAGTGGGACAACTTAGTCGCTTTCGCCGGCGGCATTAGCGAGGCAGAGGCAACAAGCTAAAATCCAAAACGTGCAACGCTCCGTGATCTGCGTTAAAGATTAAGTGCGTGGAACAGTAATTCATTGACTCCCCCCCTGCCCACAACGTATTTTATGTAAAATTGGTAGTCGACTACCATTTTTACATATTGTATCTCTAACTCTATGTATCACAATGAGTTAACTTTATGCAAGATTTTAAAAAAGGGGGATTTGTGTATAAGGAACGGACTATCGGCAGATACTTTGACGAGGTCTCGGCGCATTTTAAGGTGCTGTTGCTGACAGGTATGCGGCAGGTCGGGAAAACTACCTGCCTGAAAAATACGGCAAAAGAGGGCCGCCGCTACGTATCCCTCGACGACCCGCAAATCCTCTCTTTGGCCAAAAACGACCCGCACCTCTTCTTCGAGCGGTTCCCTCCCCCGCTCTTTATCGACGAAATCCAGTACGCGCCGGAGCTGTTTCCGCACATAAAAATGCTGGTCGACAACTTAAGCGAAAACGGGCAGGTCTGGCTAAGTGGCTCGCAACAATACTCTATGATGAAAAACGTCACGGAGAGCCTGGCAGGGCGCATCGCCGTAGTCAATATGTTCGGGTTCTCAATCTATGAACGGGACGGCAAGGCGCCGTTGCAAAAACCATTTTTGCCGTCTGCGACCCCCCCGGCGCTGTTGGAGAGGAGAAATTCGTCTGAAACGTTTGAAATTATATGGCAGGGATCGTTCCCGCAAATAGTTAATAGCGAAGCAGCACTATGGAATCTGTTCTATTCATCGTATGTTATGACATATATACGTCAAATGATAAATACGTACAATGAGATAGCGTTCTCTCGTTTTATGGTGACTATCGCATCAAAAACAGCTCAAACGCTCAATATTTCCGATATAGCTAAAAACTCTGATATTACTGTAAAAACAGCTAAAAAATGGGTATCGATTTTACAGGAATCCGGCGTAGTGTTCTTATTAGAACCCTACTACTCAAACATTCCAAAACGATTTAACAAGCGCCCCAAACTCTATTTCACCGACACCGGACTGTGCGCCTACCTCACCCAGTGGACATCCCCGCAAACACTGGAAACCGGCGCGATGAGCGGTGCGTTCTTTGAAACTTTCGTCATCTCTGAAATACTTAAATCATACCACCACAACGGCGTACCACCAACCCTATACTACTACCGCGACTCCAACAACGTAGAGATCGACCTCCTCATATCGCAAAACGGAGTACTGTACCCCATCGAAATAAAGAAAACCGCGTCGCCCAAGAAAGACGATGTCAAAGCGTTCGGAACGCTTGCGAAAATTGCGGAGATCGGGTATGGGGCGCTTATCTGCCTGACTAAAGAGAACCTGCCGGTGACGGAGGGGGTTGGAGCGGTTTCGGTTTGGGGGATTTGAAAAACGTATAATATAGGGCATTCCCCGCAGGATTTGCGGGGAACGGGAAATTCAGCCTGTTTTGTGGCTATAGTTCACTTTATGACTGAACTGCTTGCCTTAGCAAATTTGTACAAGTTGGACAACCTCCATCATCTTCTAAATATGTCAATACCATCTGGTTTATCATGAAATACCCCATTCCGGCATTTCCCTTGCTATCAAGAAGCTCTCCAACTGTCATATCGCTGGGTTTCCCTCCGTTCATAATCGGGCGGATTTCACGACATGAACTGCACAAGTCATACTTTGATACTCTCATAATTTTTACACCTTTCTTATATAAATATGTTTTTAATAGTTACGCTGTAAACATTAACACAAAACGTATGGAATCGCACATCTATACCATCCGGCAACATCACGGCTGTCATGCAGTTGCATGGCGGTATGGATATAATATTTAATCATTTTTTCAATAATCCTGAATAATGTCACGTATCCTTTGAATTTCAGCTTCACACTCTTCACACCTTTCCAATAACGATGATATAGTATCTAGACTGCTCTTTTTTCTCAACTCCATCAAAATAAGTTTAATAGGAGTTATATTTTTACTTATTATTTCGTTGTATGTATCATTGTAATAATTCTGCTTTCCAACTAAAGAGATTGAATTATCACCCAGTCTTATCAAGGATGTAATGAGCCCTAACTGTTCTTGTACCTTTTTGGCAGAAAATGGGCCTTCATTGAAAATACTTTTCTCTGTTTTGCTAATTATGTCTTCATACTCATCTAACGCATCCTTAATTTTTGATTGGTCTGTCATTTTTACATACCTCCGTCATTTTATGGAACCAATTTAGGTAAGCTTTTCGACACCATGTCAGAAAGCAAGCCGAAAACGGGCGGTTCCTTTAACCCGAAAACAGCCATTATTCAATTGTTAATAGTCCAGCAATTTAGTACGCACCATTGGCTCGCAGCCATCTCGCGACTTCATTATGACCATTTCCAACAGCAAGGCCCAACGGTGTCATACCTTGTACCGTTATATTTACTGCCGAGTAGGCGGGTCGGCTTACGCCGCCCACCCCTCACAGAACCGTGCTTGCGCTACTAACGCACACGGCTCTTCAAGCCAGCATCGGTCTCTGATTCCAGATTTCGACGGTTACCCGTGGCATAT
>Ga0209755_10002905_pt1 | contig 22388 bp, 27 predicted proteins | sample TergutCo191P1_FD_187301 | JGI IMG/M metagenome (GOLD analysis project Ga0209755, IMG submission 187301) | Cornitermes sp. P1 segment gut microbial communities from Petit-Saut dam, French Guiana - Co191P1 (SPAdes) (version 2) | ecosystem: Host-associated > Arthropoda: Insects > Digestive system... | reverse complement strand
AGAGTCGTTGCCGTAATCTCCGTTTTGTTTTTGCCTGTCTGCTGTACTCATAATCTGTCCTATCTATATAATGGCTTAATTTTATCGCAACATACATTATATAGTACAGGCTGTTTTTTTGCAAGGGTTATCGTATGCGCACCGTATTTCAAAAGCGTAGTACCGGGCGGGGATTGCCATTTTGCAGTGGCATTGATATTTTTTGCGATAAGTCCACAGTAAATTTCCTATAAATCATATTTTTTGCGATCAAGTTTATCGCAATTATCAATTATGCTTTCTGTGAACGCATCTGCATCATCGGGCAAATTTTCGACTGTTTCTGCAATGTTTTCAAGCCAAGAGAGTTCTTTATCAGCCAGCGGAAGTTCTCCTCTTTTGTTTGCTTTTTCGATATGTGATGCAGCAAGCAGAGCCGCCTTTTTAGAGCGCAAGTAATGTCCTTCAACCTTAACAAGTTCCTTAGAAATTTCAAGAGCCACATCCGGTCTCAGCACATATGCTTGCGGGTCCAACCTGCTGTCGCTGTCTGCATGAAGGTCACGCAGCATTTCGGCAGTTTTTGAGTCTTTTGCCGAGGCTTCGTTCAGTAAACGGCAATCGTATGTAAGCTGTTCAAAAGAAACCGTTGGTGCCATACCGCCGAGCAATTTTATATTTTGCACTGATTCATTGCTCCACAAATCCGCCACGCAAGCGGCGACATTTCCAACGGGCGATAAATGAGCACAAGCTGAACTTTTGCCTTCCATGGAAATCGGCGTTCCGGTTATCGCTTTTATATACACACCTTCGTAGCCGCAATCTTTGTGCGGACCCACCGCGCCGCATTCAAAAGCGACAAGACTTCGCACAACAGTTATTACCCTGACCACAGCGGCAAAGACTTTGGGAATATAGTTTTTATCTGCAAGCACCATAGCAGTGTTTCCAAATCCGCAAGCCGTGTCTCCTGAAGCGATTTTACCTGTTTCATTTGCTATTTTAACTATATGCGTCCAAAGCTTTTCCATATCTGCACAGCCGAGTACACCCAGTGCAAATATAGACTTCGCTATGTCGCAGTACATTATCGCATCGTCATGAACTTCTTTTCCGCCAACCGACTCAATCGCAAGCATATCGGCACCGGCGAGAGCGCAACCTTCAAACGTCTTTAACATTGACTCCCAATGCCTCCCGCGCCACATATGTGTGAGTTCACTTCCCTCGCGAATGTCATTTGGGGTAATCCTTACCGCGCCTTTCAGTCCGTGTTTTACCTCATATTCCTTCATAGTATCTACAACCGCTTTGCACACCTCAACGCCCCATTCGGGGTTTTCCGTCATAGGCGGCAATGTCTCGATTTCAGCAACAACTCCCGGCACTTGTAAATCCTTTGCTCTTTCACAAATACCTGTTATGATTTCCCTGTAATTTCTGACTACCTCCGGCATTGTTTCTTTTGTTATGAGCATAGGCGGAAGAGTAAAATTAACCTCCGGGTAAACCAATCCTCCACCTATAGTCATGCCGCTTTTGAGCTTTACCGGGTGTATAGCCTTGCCGAAAATGAACTCTGACAAGTCACCATATGCCGTTTTTGAAAATGACTTTTTTACCATAAAAATAACCACTCCTTAGTTCTTAATATTTTCCAAAATCATCATCTGTTGCGTGAGGCGGTTGCGATGTATTTTCTGATACGAGCTGCGGTGCTTTCTTTGTCGCTGACGAGCTTGGCAGACTTCTAAACTCGCTGCCCATCTCTTTGAGCTTAAATTGTGCTATGAGTTGTTGCAACATATCGGACTGACCGCTCATTTGCTGACTTGCTGCTGAGCTTTCCTGTGCCGTCGCGCTGTTTTGCTGGACAACTTGCGCTACTTGGTCGATGCCCGTGTTGACTTGTGAAATGCCCTGTGACTGCGCTTCCGAAGCCTGTGCGATTTCTGTTATGAGCTTGCTTGACTCGCTGATTCCGGTAACAATCTCGGAAAGGCTTTCTGCCGTTTCACTGGCGATGCGTGAACCAAGTTCCGCTTTTTCCATGGAATTTTGAATCATTGTGCCTGTGTCTTTTGCGGCTTCTGCACTCTTAGATGCGAGGTTACGTACCTCTTCTGCAACAACTGCAAAGCCCTTACCGCGCTGACCTGCGCGTGCCGCTTCAACTGCTGCGTTGAGTGCGAGGATATTTGTTTGAAATGCGATGTCGTCGATTGTTTTGATTATTTTGCTTATGCTCTTGCTCGCTTCGTTTATTTCGCTCACGGCAGTAATCATTTCGTCCATCTGGCGGCTGCCTTTTTCCGCGCTTTCCCTGATGTTGTTAGACATTTGAGCAGTCTTACCTGCTGTAGCAGCGTTATCTTTTGTTCTTTCTGCTATCTCGGAGATAGATGCGGAGAGTTGCTCAACAGACGCGGCTTGCTGGGTGCTTCCCTGTGCGAGAGCCTGTGCGCCGTTGGCGATTTGTTTTGAGCCGGCACTTACTTGACCGGAAGCGGTGTTAATTTCAGAGAACATTGAGTTAAGGTTTTCAACAACCTTTGTGAGCGTTTTTCCTATTTTGTCGTCAGGAGATAAGATGCTAACTTCAATGGTCAGGTCGCCGTTAGCAACTTTTTCGAGTTTATCCATTTCTCTGTTGATTTCGTGTACAAATTCGGCGGTTGCCTCAAGGCATTGTCCTAACTCGTCTTTATTTTTTGAGTAAAGCTGAACAGCTGTATCTTCTTCTGCACTGAACTCTATATCGCCTGTTGTGGCGGCTTTCTTCATAAACGCTGTCATAATCACAAGCGGCTTGCTGATGAGCCTTGAAATGTAAACGGCTACCGCCATGGCAATCACTATAACAACTGCGATGATGATTATGTTCAGTGTCAGCATGGTTGTAAATGTTGCGTCATTTGATTCATCTGTTTCTGCCGCCTGGTCTAAACGCAAAACAAGAAGATTGGTGAGATTGTCTGTAACGGTCGGTCACATCTCGCTGAACTTCGTTGAGCGCAGCATCATCACCTGCTGAAAGGATAGCGTTGCGAACCTGAACGCGCAGACGCTGAAAATATTCGATGGCATAGGCAAGGTCGCCCAGCGGCCTGGTCTGCTGTTCGTACATTGTGTTGCTGCCTACGTTGATGTCCCACATTCCGAAGATACCGATAGCACCGACGGCAGCAGTGAATGCTACAACAATTAGGAAACTTACAATCAGCTTTAAGGAAACTTTCATGTTTTTCATATTTTTGAACCCTCCACACAATATGTTTTAAATTATCACTACGTATAATTTAAAACAGTGACATTGTATCGGGAAGATGGTAACACAATTTTCTCAAAATAGCAAGCTATTTAGTAACAAAATATTCACTAAATATTCATTGTGCATAAAAATTTGCAAATTCTGTTATTTTTGCATACTTGTTTGATAGTGATTTGACAGGTATAATATAATGTAGGTGCGTGTATATCGTCTCTATTAAAAATAAAAAGGAAAAATATTATATGTGTGGAATTATCGGATATATCGGCGAAGAAGATGCTGTACCCATTATCATTGAGGGGCTTAAAAAATTAGAATACCGCGGTTATGACTCCGCAGGGATAGCCGTATATACTAAAAACGGCTTTGATGTGCTCAAACAAAAGGGCCGCCTTTCCGGTCTTGAAGAAAAGCTGTCAGGCGGTTTTCCTCAAAGCCATCAGGGAATAGGTCATACAAGATGGGCGACACATGGTGAGCCTTCCGACATAAATTCCCACCCTCATCTGGGCACAGACAGCAAAATAGCCATTGTCCACAATGGTATAATTGAAAATTATAAGCAACTCAAAGAATATCTTGAATCTAAGGGTGTTGTTTTTGCTTCGCAAACTGACAGTGAGGTAATTGCTCAGTTGGCGGAATATTATTACGAAGGCGACATAATGGACACTGTTTGCAAAGTTTCAAGCAGGCTTGAAGGCTCTTATGCTCTGGGAATCATGTGCTCTGACGACCCTGACACACTCATAGCCGTTAAAAAAGACAACCCGCTCATCATCGGCATTTCCGCACATGGGAACCTAATAGCTTCCGACGTTCCTGCCTTGCTAAAACACACAAATAAGGTTTATTATCTGGACGATAGCGAGATTGCCGTGCTGAAAGCGGATAACGTCAATTTCTTCGACTTTGACATGGACGAGGTGGATAAAACACTTGAGACAATCACATGGAGCATGGATAGTGCTGAAAAGGGCGGTTATCCTCATTTCATGCTCAAAGAAATTATGGAGCAGCCAAAGGTTCTGCGTGATACAATCAATTCTATGATGACCGACACCGAAAATAACAGAATCCTTGAAGAAGTCGATATCAGGCGATTTGACAAAATTGTCATAACAGCTTGCGGCTCAGCATATAATGCGGGAGTTGTGTCTAAATATGTGTTTGAGGAGCTTTGCAGATTTCCGCTTATAGAGGTTGAACTTGCGAGCGAATTCCGGTATAAAAACAGCGTTGTAAATGACAAAACACTTGTAATTTTGGTGAGTCAATCGGGCGAAACAGCCGACACCATCGCCGCCATGAGAGAAGCAAAATCAAAGGGCGCAGTCACTCTTTCCATAGTAAATGTTATCGGCAGCACTATAGCCAAAGAGTCTGATTACACTATATTTACGGCCGCAGGGCCTGAAATCGCCGTTGCAACAACAAAGGCGTTCTCCGCGCAACTGGTGCTTCTTTACTTCCTCGCCGTGCGTTTTGCAAAAAAACTCGGAATGTCAGACGGAGCGTTATACGAAAAACTGGAACAGGAAATCGTCAGTCTGCCCGATAAGGCGACCGAAGTTTTGGAGCATATTGATTTTATTCAGAAATATGCGTCAAACAGTGTCGCGTACAAATCCGTTTTCTTCATCGGCAGAAACATTGATTATGCTATCGCGCTTGAGGGTTCGCTCAAGCTCAAGGAGATTTCATATATCCACTCTGAGGCGTATGCGGGCGGTGAGCTAAAGCATGGTACAATCGCGCTGATTGACGGAGAAAACACGTTGGTTGTAGGGATTGCTTGCTGCAAAAGGCTTTTCCCGAAAACACTGAGTAATATTGAACAAGTGCTGAGCAGGGGCGCAAATGTTTTGTTCGTGAGCAATATTGACGAGATAACGACCGACGAAAAGACTTCAAAGATTAGTATTCCCGATATATATGATTTGTTTTCCCCATCGCTGTCGGTCATTGCGTTGCAACTGTTTTCCTACTATGTCGCCGCAAACCGAGGCTGCGACATCGACAAGCCCAGAAACTTGGCAAAAAGCGTCACTGTGGAATGATAGGCAATTGCGAAAGTCGAGAGACAACCCCCGCCGCTACGCGGCACCCCCTTCGTGTGCGAAGGGGGCACTAGCAAGGATTTCCTTGCCCCCTTCCTTGGAAGGGGGTGGCCCCGCAGGGCCGGGGGTTGCTTGCTTCACTCTTGTGCTTTTTTCCAGTTCTCGATTTGTTGCATACGTTCTTTAACTTTTGCCTCTTGCCCTTGCTCAGTGGGATTGTAGTATTTGCGGTCTTTTAGTGAATCGGGCAGGCATTGCATCGTGCTCAGTTTATCTTTTGTGTCGTGTGCATAAATGTAGTCCTTGCCGTAACCCAGCTCCTTCATCAGTTTTGTGGGGGCGTTACGGATATTTAGCGGAACCGGTTCGGTCAGCATATTTTGGGCATCAAGTGCCGCCTCGCCGTATGCAACGTAGAGTGCATTGGATTTCGGTGCAAGTGCCATATATGTAACAGCGTGCGCCAGATGAACACTACACTCAGGCATACCGATAAAGTGGCAAGCCTGATATGCCGCAACCGCAATTTGCAGTGCGCGGCTATCCGCCATGCCTATGTCCTCGCTCGCAAAACGCACTACTCGCCTTGCTACATACAGGGGTGTCTCCCCTGCTTCAAGCATACGTGCAAGCCAATATATTGAAGCATCTACATCGCTGTTTCTCATTGATTTGTGGAGTGCGGATATTATATTGTAGTGCTGCTCCCCGCTCTTGTCGTAGAGAAGGGATTTCTTACTTATGCATTGCTCAAGCATTTCCATGGAGACGGTTATTCCGGTCTCATTTGTCTCGCTGTTTAGCACGACCATTTCCAAAGTGCTCAGTGCAGTGCGGGCATCGCCACTTGCAAAATTTGCAATTATGGCGAGCATATCATCTGTAATCCTTACTTCCTGTTCTTCAAATGCTCTCGGGTCTTTTGCGGCGTTTCTCAGTAACTTTACAAGGTCGTCTTGCTGTAAAGCGTTTAGTACAAAAACTCTGCACCGAGACAGGAGCGCGGAGTTTACTTCAAACGATGGGTTTTCTGTTGTTGCGCCAATCAGCACTATGCTCCCTTTTTCGACAAACGGCAAAAACGCATCCTGCTGCGCTTTATTGAAGCGGTGAATTTCATCGACAAACAAGATGGTTTTATCACCCAGCACGCTCATTTTTTCAGCACGGTTCATGACTTCCTTTATTTCCTTGATTCCACTGGTAACTGCACTGAAATTTACAAACTCAGCCTTTGTCCTGCCTGCGATTATGCGGGCAAGCGTTGTTTTCCCGACGCCTGGCGGTCCCCAAAATATCATTGATGAAACCATGTCTCTGTCAATCATTTGGCGTATAACCTTACCTTCGCCCAGCAGATGTTCTTGACCGACGAACTCATCTAAATCACGCGGACGAAGCCTGCTTGCCAAAGGTCCAATCGGCTTGTTTGTTTCATAGATTGATGTTTGTTTCACTCTTCGCTCCTTGCTTTTAGCAGATGATATACAATACCACGCCCAAAACACAAAATCAACATTGAGTTCTGCTTTGATATATGTTAGTATGGATTCGTTGTCAAAGTGCTTGTTGCAGCAACAAAAGTGTATTGCCTGAACTTGAACCGGACTCAATCACTCTATAGAAAGCATATACGTATATGAAATGTAATGAAATGATTATTGAAAACGAAGATGAGTTGGAGACAAGCTACTCATCCGGTGAAGTATACCCCATGCATACGATTAAGGTCAGTAAGGGGTTTTATTCCGTATATGAGTTAAAGCGAAAATTCGATAGGAAAGATAAAAGTATTGTTTTGGACAGCAGTTTTCAAAGAGATGAGGTCTGGAAACCTATGCAAAAGTCCGAGTTGATCGAAAGTGTGCTAATGGGGCTACCTTTGCCGATTTTTTATTTCAACGAGGACAAAAAAGGCCGTCTTATCGTTGTAGACGGCAGGCAGCGGCTTACAGCTCTGTTTGAATTTATGAACGGCAAGCATAGGCTTGGTGAATTGAAAATAATGAGTAATTTCAGCAAAAAGAAATTTGACGATTTGGCTGAGATTGATAAGCAGCGCGTTGAAGATTATCAATTGTATGCCCATCTTATTCAACCTCCGACTCCCGATAGAATAAAATTCGACATTTTTGACAGGGTAAACAGAGGTGGAACACAACTTAACAAACAGGAAATGCGCAATGCCCTATATCAAGGTCGCTCGACATCAATGCTAAACCGCCTAAAAGACTTTCAAGAGTTCAACGAAGCGACTGAAAACTCATTTACTAAAGATATGCGAATGAAGAGCAGATATATTATTTTACGTTTTTTGGCTTTTTACTTGTATTTTAACAAAGCGTTAACCATTGTCGTAAACGGAACAAAAAAAACATACGAGTATAAAGGCGATATAGATGAAATGCTCGGATTGACAATGGAGCATCTCAACTCAAGTAGTGATGAAGATATAACTATGTATGAAGAAATCACAAGAAACGCATTGAAAAACATTATTTTCTATATGCCGGAGAACGCATTTCGCCTGGTCGAAATGACTAATGGAAATTATAGGCGTTACCCGATAAACATTAATATATTTGAAACCATAATGTATGCTATGACCATGCTTCCGCAAGAGAGGGAGACCCTAAAAGAGTACGTATGCAAATCACTTACAGATATGAAAGATAGCGACGAGTTCAGGGAAAGCATATATAACCATCGCGACAGCAACTTGAAAGTAGAAGTGAGGCACAACCTCGTCATGGATATTATTAAGGGAGTGAACTTAAGTGATTAAGATTATCAAAGCAGAAGCGTTTAAGAGCATCCTAAACATGGAACTTGAATGTAGCAAGTTAAACCTTATTGTAGGTGCCAACTCTTCCGGAAAATCAACGGCATTGCAGATTATACTTTTGGCATCTGAAACATTCAGCAAACATGTCAGCCACCAATACAACTTCATAAACCTCGGCGATTTCAGGGATTCACGTAACTACAACAGTAATATAAAGAACATTCCCTTAGAACTAAAGTGGGACGACGGAAAGACAATGATGCTCAATATAGCTGAATCTTCTAATGGCAAGGAAGCCGTTGCATCAGCACATATTACCGATGCATCGGTATCAGAACGTCTGGATTATCAGAAGGGCAGGTTACGATACTTATCCTGCCAACGCATTGGTCATCGATCAATATATGAAAAAAATCGTTCTGCATTGGATTTCATAGATCCTAACGGGGTTTATGCAATCCATTACCTGAGTAAACACAAGAAAGACTTGATGGAAGATAAGCTGGTTAGGGATGTTCAGCAGGAAACTCTTGAATTTCAAGTAAATTATTGGTTAGATTACATTGTCGGAGCGTCAATTTCCACTGAAGATAATGTCGGACCGGACTATCTTAATGCCTATTACACACCTGTCGGCGGTAAGCTAACAAGACCGAATGATGTAGGAGCAGGAATTGGCTATATTATCAGCGTAATAATCATGTGTTTAGCCTCAAAAAAAGGAGATTCCATCATTATTGAAAATCCCGAAATTCACTTGCATCCATCGGCACAATCAAAAGTTTGCGAGTTTCTATACTTTATTGCTGATGCCGACAGGCAGCTTTTTATTGAAACACATAGCGACCATTTATTCAACGGTATACGCAAGGGAGTCGCATTAAATCAGATGCGCCCGGAGGATGTGCGTGTTTCGTTTTTTTCGCTGGATGAGAAAAGATGCACAAAAATCACAAAAATCGAGTTTGGCAAACGAGGACGAATACTCAACGCCGCTGACGGGTTATTTGACCAATTTGATATAGATTTAAATGAAATGATTGGCGTATAGGGAGATAAAATGGAGTTACTGTTTAATGATTTTTCATTAGCGGGTCAATTTTGTTCTGTTGATGATTTTATAGAAAATCTCGCCTGTGATATTTTGCCAATTTTAGTCAGAAGCAAAAAGCCGGGTGTTGGAATATTGAGTAAAACAACAACGTATAGCTTGTTTGTAACAGAAAATTTAACGCTCCATGATATATTAATAAATAAAAATAGCAACATATCATATCCGGAAATAACACGTCTCAAAAGCGTGATAGCAGAGTTTATAGATGACCCTCACTGGGACAATGATGTCAAAACAGCGGTTGATTCTTCTTATGAATTAACGCATGACTGCGACATACCCAACTGCATAACGGAGGCTTTAGAAAGAAACGGCATATTAATTTCATTTCAACACAGCGATTTTCATGGCAAGCATATATCGCTATGCAAAAATGGAGAAGATAAACGCGTGCGTAACAGTATAAATGATGCTTTGTTTTGTGAGCACTTGATAGATAGCAATCACATTACATTCGTTGAGTTCTTGCTCGCCTGCCTTTCGGGCAAAAAAGTATCTTTCAGTAAAAACGAGCGTGGAGATTACCGCGCAGACAAGCTTTATCAAAATGGAGACCTGAACTCGGTTGATATGATTACGATAAAAGATGATTTAGTTAGGATGTTTATGCACTTGGCAGACGGTGAAACTTCAAGGTTTGTCAAAGCTATGACCCATAAGAAAATGAAATATTTTGTATTCAGAACAACTATTTCTGATGGGCGGGAACTCAGGATTCCTTATTTGCACTATGATGAAGGCATTGTTTTTCTTTTAGCATATATAAAGAAGACAGAACAAATACCTAAAAGCATTCTATCGGAAATGGAGAAATCGGCAAAACCGTATCAGAGGTAATCGCTATATACGCATATATCATCTGCGCTAACTAACCCTTATAGCCTCGACGCTCAGACATTTCCCTGTGTTTTCATCAATCTCAAAGACCGCACCTTCAAGCTTTGCAGCTCCGCTTGCCGAAGCGTAGCGGTCAGTGGGGTTTCCGAGAAAATGTTCGAGCGGTTCCTTAACTTCCATGCCTATGATGGATTCAATGGCTCCTGTCATGCCTAGGTCTGTAATATAACCCATTTTCTTTGGGAACACACGCCCGTCTGAGGTTTGAACATGGGTGTGTGTACCCCAGAGCGCAGACACTCTGCCGTCTAAATGATATGCCATTGCAATTTTTTCACTTGTCATTTCGGCGTGAAAGTCAACGAGAATGACCTTGGCATCTATATTCTTCAAGATTTTATCAACTTCATGAAACGGGTTGTCACTCTCCATCGGCATATTTACCCTGCCTATCAGGTTTATAACGCAGACCTCGCCGAACGAAGCGGTAAATACACCAAGGCCGCGCCCGGGGGCTTGCGGTGCAAGGTTTGCCGGGCGAACTATGTATCTGTTGTCATCAAGGTAATTACATATTTCCCTGCGGCTCCATGTATGGTTGCCCAGTGTTACAACATCCGCTCCGGCACTCAGCATTTCATCTGCCTGATTCGGCATAAGACCCAATCCCGAGGCGTTCTCGCCATTTACCACGGTGAATGATATGTTGTAGTGCTTTTTAATGCTCCTGAGTTTTTGTGTAAGAAAGTCAAGACCTGCAGGGCCTGAAACATCACCGATAGCCAGTATATTAACGCTCATATATGCCTCCTTTGTGTGAATCGCGTTTTTGCTTCATCTGATCAAGAACAGATTCGATGTTTTCGGTTTTCAGCGTATTTGGATACTGCTCCTCAAACTCAATCAGGATTTCTTTCGCTTCCTTTTCGTCCTTGCGGCTCAAGTCGTACAGTTTCTCATAATCGCCGCACCGCCAATCAAGACTATTTCGGCGGGCATTTTTGTTCCATTCAAGCGGCGGAACTCTTTTGCGAGTGCGTTCAGATAGTCATTAAGATTTTCGCGGGTAAGGGGTGTGTTAGCAGACATTCCGAACCTCCGCCTCTACGATGTTGTGCCTTAAAAATTCGGGGATTGCTTCGCGCAGACTTTCAGACTTTGGCTCGTCGCTGCCCCATGCCGCACACATTGCCAAAATGCCTGCCGGAAATATTGTCTTTTGCAGTTTTGCGCGGCGAATATCGTCATATTCGGCACAAAGCGGAAAATCGTTCTCGCGGCTCAGATAGTCAGCCATAGCAAGAAGATACAGACTCTCGACATACCATCCGCGTTCGTATAGTTCACGGATTCTGCTCGATTCGAGTGTACTTATCAAAAAGTCTATATCGCCCATATCTTTTACCGCGTGACAGACATTGCTCTTGAATGTTTCAAATGACGGGCGATACTCCACGCCGTCTGCGACAAGTGTTTCCATTGAAACGCCAAGTGTTTTTGCCAGCTTATATATCGTTTCGCCGGAACAATTTTCGATTTTCGCCTTGCCGGAGCATATGTCAATTACGGTCGTCTGCGGAACACCGCTCGTTTTGGCGAGTCTGTATTTTGTCATTCCTCTTTGGGATAGTAATGTGTTGATAACCATTTTGAATCACCTCTCGCTATCACTATATCGGATAACCGATGTATTCGTCAAGAAGTTTCGGCTCTTAGAACACCATTTTCGGCATCCGCGTTGGCTGTGCCGAATACAAACGTAAAGCTCGTAATGTATTCGTCACTTCGCAATGTGAATAGTTTACATTTTACGCTTGCAATCGTAGTCATATGGTGATACACTGTTTTAAAAAATAAGATTGGAGTGTAAAGTTATGCTAAGCGCACACGTTAGGCCTTCAAGGGATTTGAGGAATAATTACGCTGAAATGGTCAGGCTTCTGAAACAGCATGACCATATTGTCATTACAAATAATGGTGTTGGGGAATCGGTGCTGATAAGCATTGACGACTATGCCAAGTACGAAGAATTCATACATCGCCGTTTTATTTATGAGGAATTGCAAAAATCTAAAGCAGAGCTGGAGAACCCTGATGCCGTATATCATGACGCAAAGGATGTGTTCTCTGAAATTTTCCGGAGACTTGAGGCTCGCGGTCTATGAGTTATCCGGTGACGTTTCACGATTCTGCAAAAGAGGATATTCTTAATATCGAGGAATACTTATCTCAGTTTTACCCAAGCACCGCCAGAAAATTCTTTGAGTCACTTATGAGTAAATTAACGTTATTAGAGGACTCACCACATATGTACCCTGCTTATGAGGATAACCCGTTATTTCGGAAAATGGTTGTTGGTGATTATCTTGTGTTTTATGTTTTTGATGAACAACATAATGTTGTGAAAGTTCAGCGTATTTTCCATCATTCCAGAGATGTTGGACAGTTAATCTGAGTTAACGTCTCTTGATGTAACACCACTACGCCGACAATTGCAGTGGTCGCCATTAGTATTCTTTATATAGTTTTGTTATATTATTGCTTCGAAACGAAGTGTTTGCATGGTGACTTGCCGCAAAGATTATGAAAACGCCCGTCCTCATTGCAGTAAATGCTGTTGCCAAAGCGTTCTCCTTCTTTACAGTTGTGGCAGTTTTCTTGCGTTTTACCCGATTCTTCCGCCGACTGCGACTGTTTATTATGGTCGGTTACATGGCTCGTCTTAAACATGGTCGAGTTACATTCCAAGTCGTTCACCTCCTCGCCTTTTAAAAACAACTATACATCACTAATAACCTCTTCTGTCGGAAGCGTTTTACTGTGCTCTTTTCTCAGCCCATTCCTTCGCTTTTATCGTGTTCCCGAGCCGGAAATAAAGCTCTGCTATATACGGATACAGTTCCGCGGTGTCCGTGTGTGCAGGACCGAGAACCGCCAGAAAAATCTCTACAGCTCTTTCATACCAAGTCAGGGCTTTCTTAATATCATCCCGCATATAATAAATCCCGCCGACAACGGAACATACGTACGCCATTCCTTCTGACTTTCTGTCAGGTGAGTTTTTATAGGCCGCATCTGCCTTAGAAAGCCATTTTGCAGATACTTGCTCAAGGCCTAAGCTATGGGAAACCTTTGCGAGCTGGGCGTAAAGCATGGCAGTGTGCCTGTGCGTTTCTCCATATAGCTCCTCTCGTAAAGACAGAGCCTTCTCAAACCAATATAGTGCCTGTGCATAATCCTTAAGTGCATCATATGCCGTCCCCATAGAAACATAGCCTTGCGATAGTAGTATTGAGTGTTCGCCGGGCGATTCTTCGAAAATTGTCACCGCTTTCTCGCACCAAGGCAAAGCTTCAGCATAATTCCGCTGAAAGTCATAGGCATTCCCAATTTGCAACATCTGAAATCACAGGATGAAGCGATATTTTATCTGTGTCCATATCTTGCTCAACCCAGCGCAGACGGATAAGGTTGTCAAGTTCCTCCTTTTCAGTATCAACCCACTCAAAGAACAACTCACGCTCCACACCTGTGTACGGCACGACAGACATATTAACCATCAAATAAGATTGCTCCTTGGTAAGTCGGCTCATATCAAATAGGTTTAGTATATGGTTGTGCATCATTTGTTCCCTTAAATCAGTCGGGATTTCTTCCTGATTCTGAGCGAGGTGGCTATGGTTGTCATAAGGTTTTTGTCATAAGTAATAAATTGAACAATATCAAACCTTTCCCGAAACTGCCAGGCATACCGCTTTGCAAGTTCTGATTTACCAATGCCTCCGATGCCCTCTAAAATCACATAGGTATCAATATCCAAAATATCATCTATCTTTTCAAGGTCACCCGCTCGCCCTACAAAATGCGCATAAGGACGCTTTTGGTTGTTCTCAAGACTAAACTTTGACCAAAGCTTCTTCAAATCACCGAGTGCCTCCCGCATTTCATCGACCGTTTTAAAACGTCGCCCGGGCGTGAGGGACAAGCCTTTTTGCAGAAATAGATTCGCTTTGTCAAGCAGAAGGGTTGATGCCCCATTTAAGTAACTGTTTTTACTACTCAAATGTTTTTGCTTGGGGTATCGCCAATCATCTTCTAAAAGTCTGCGCCCTGTGAGAAGTTCAAAGAAAATTGCTGCGGTCGTTATTATCATTATGACGACGCAAAGCGTTAGCTATTTCGGATTCCCTGCTTACACGCTCCTTACGCAGCAGCACCTGGTCTGCTTTTTGTGGCATAAAAGAAACCTCTCCGTCCGGTTTGCGCTCCTCCACTAAATCATGTGGATAAAACTCCTTAATCATATAAACATCTTGAAACAAACCGTCCAGCGGGCGTACTACGTATACCAGAGAAGATCCACCCATAATCGGTTCTTTCAATAGTTTATAGCTTTGACCGTTCAGGATTAGTATGTTATCGGGAATCAGATTATATAAACTCATCACTTTGCACCATACCTCCGCCATACAACGCATCAATTACGGATATTTTGCGCACCGAGGGTCGGTTTAAGCACTGTGTCCACAAGTTGCGTTGCCGTAACCCTGCGCTCAGCAGCTTTCTCATCCACGAGTTTTTGAAACTCCTCGCAGGAAGTGCGCAATGGAAAAGAAGCTTGCAGAAGGCTTAGTGTTTCGTCAATGTCGAAGACACTTTTCGCTTTTTCGAGCATGTGCTTTGTTAGATTGGTGTGGTTTTGGGTCTGTGGCATGATGGTTCACCTTTCATGAAATTTAGATGTGACTGTCAAGTTTAAAGTGGCGCATGTTATACAACATTTTCATATCCATTTTCTTCTCTCCATGCCTCTTTGTCGCAGTAATAATTACATGTCTCACAGAAGCTGTAAAAGCTTTTATGCCCAATTATGGTGACTTTAATTTTTGTTTCATTCCCACAAATTGAACAAACGTGAACACATGGTTTTGAAGTGCAGTAGCGACTACCCATATAGGCATGCGTTTCACTGCCGCAACTACGGCAACGCTTTTCTCTCTCCCACTTATCTCTAATACTTTTTGATTTTTGCCACATTTTTTTCATCTCTCGCGCTTGCGGACTGTTATTCCATTGTTCCTCCGCTTGTCTGCGCCTAGTGTCACCAAGTTCTTTTGCTACATTGTGTCCACAACCCGGGCATGATGTCGTTGCTGAGCTTATTTTCTCTCTCCCGCATAAAGGGCATGATACTAATACTGCCATGTTGATTACCCTCCTCTTTTCATTTTAGCCCCGCCCGCATGGTCGCCGGTTTTGGGTGGGGCTTTTTGAATTATTCATAATGAAATCCCCTGCTATTGCTTTGATAAATGAACGCTGTCTAATTGCCTGAATGATGGAAAAGCCTGCAAATACAAGTGAGAATGCTTTTGATAGTAGAATCATAAATGATATCGTAGGATTTCCACCGCCAATTAGTATATGAATATCGTTATGTCCTTGTGGTGAACTCAGATATCGACCCGGCGTCAGTTCCTAACAAATCCGGTATAGGTGATGTACCCACTACTCCTTGTGATTCATGATTCATACCAATTCTCCCTCCTACCGCTCAAGCTTATAATCGCCGCGTCGGACTGCTTCATAATTTCCACAATCTCTGCAATTGTTGCTGCTCATGCAGTAATAGTCCTTAGAACTACCCTCTTGATATGCGCTTGAATCGTATGGGGTTACTCTACATTCTGATGTTGATGAATTAAAATATGGACACATAATATGATTCCTCCTTCCCTGTTAGTTTCTATGATTTTACTTACTTTTGCTATACCCTTTTAAGTTTAGTATATACCGGACAAAGCCGCATTGTCGGAACTGTTTTTCACTGTTCCGGTTAATGCCATACCAATAATAAAAACTATCAAAGCAACAGATTAGTAAATATGTTACATTGATAGTTTATCAGCCTATTAATAAGTACTGTAACCCATCAAAGAAATATGGGTCAAGTGCAAAGCATGATATTATTATGAGCTCAAAACTATTGAAAACAAAAAAAAATAAGCCCATGTAACATATTTACTAATTTGTTACACGGGCACTTTACAAGGGAGGAAATCTATTATGGCAACTACTCAACCTATTCGTAGCAAGAAGCAGCTGCATGAACTTACCGCATATTATCTGAAACTCGGGAAGATTCGAAATCATGTTCTTATTGTCATATCCTTGCACACCGCTCTGCGTATTAGCGATGTGCTGAGGCTCACATGGGATAATGTCTATGATTTCAAAACTAAATCTGTTAAAAAGTCATTGACTATCATTGAGAAAAAAACCGGAAAACCTAAGACAATCGCACTCCATAAATCCATAATAAACGCACTTTATCTTTATTCAGCGATAGCTGCTTCGAAAGGTAAGTTTCTCATTTTGAATCCGAAAACCGCCAAAGCAATCGGCAGGATTCAGGCTTATAGGTTAATCCGCTCCGCCGCCGAAGCCGTTGGAATTGAAGCGCGAGTGAGCTGTCATAGCCTCAGAAAGAGCTTTGGGTATCATTCTTGGAAACAAGGCATATCGCTGGCAGTGCTGATGGATATTTACAATCATAGTTCGTTTGCAGTTACGTTACGTTATTTGGGAGTGTCGCAAGACGACAAGGATTCTGCATATCTAAAGCTGAGATTGACAGCATGATTTTTGGTGTAGAACCACAAAAAAAAGCATAGAGAGGCATATATGCCTCGCCTACTGCGCCAAAACATTTCCATTGTTTGCCACGGAATCCAAACAAGCCAAACGAAATCTTTTCGACATCTTGAAAAGTTCACAATTAATGCGTATACTAATATTGTCGTGGCGGCGGAGTAATCCGTGTCTGTAGGCTCGATTCTTAAGCAGTTTCACTACATTCGCCGTGTCGTGTTAGTCGCACTTCACGGTCGTCGCGACACCTTTTTGTGTGGTCTTTGTGGTAGATAATATCATAGTTTAGAGTACATAGCAAGAAGTTTGTGAATATTTTTTTAATTATTTTTCTAATGCATGTGGTAGTTGAGGTGATAATTTCCTTACTTTTGCTTAAGGTGCTGAAAAATGTAGGTTTTGGCATTTTAATGTGCCGTTTAGTCGCATTTTTGTGTTTCCCTTTATTTCATTGCGTGTTTTCTGCGTGTTTTCGCCACTTGAGCACCCATGTTTTTCTCTTGCTCGGCTCAAAAGAGGCTAAAAATTGACCTTACAGGACAATTTTTATGGCTTTGTGGCAGTTTTTGATTTCCACACTTTTATGCTTGCCGCCGTCCTCACCGTCAACAGTCCATGCGACTTCCTCGTCGAATGTAAAACTCACTGTTGAGGCATGTAACATCAAAAAGTTATCTCCCTCATATGTCTGCATGACCAAACCGGTCAATATTTCCATAAAATCAGTTAAAACTACAGGTTGCCTAACAAGTATTACCTCAAACAAGCCATCAGCCAAATCAACCAGCTCAGGATTGAGCTTAACAAGACCTGCAACCGATGTAGAGTTTACTACGCCGCCGAAGATAAACTCACCTTCGATAACATTGTCGTCGTATTTCACCACTGTACGGCGCGGTGCTATTGCAGCCATGTCTGCAAGCCCGCCAAACACATATGCAAGATGTCCCAGTGCTTGCTTGGCATTTTGCGGTGTGCTGTAAGCCACTCCGGTAAATGCGCCAAAAGCCGCTATGTAGGTAAAATATCTGTTGTCGAACAAGCCTATATCAATCGCAGTAGGCGTGCCGCTCAGAATCTTCTTTGCAGCTATCGATGGGTCACGAGTCAGCGCAAGCGTTGTCGCAACATCATTTGCCGTTCCCGCAGGTATATAGCCAACGGGAATTTTTGCATTTGCCCGCATGAGACCTGAAATTACACTGCTTAGCGTCCCATCACCCCCGACACACACTATCAAATCATGCCACTGCGCATATTCAAATGCCAATTCCTCCGGATACTTTTCATACGTAAAATACACTGTGACAGCATAGTCTGCCTCGCAGAGATTTGAGACAATCGTGCCCAGAGCTGTTTTTGAAAGACCTCTGCCCGATTTTGGATTTACAATTAACATCATGCTTTTAGTCATGCAGCCATCCCCCTCGAAGCGCAACTGATTATGCAATCGTTCTTACTTTAGTGACTCCTTCGATTTTTTCTATTGCTTCTACCAAACCGTCAGGAACACTTACAACGTCCAGCATCGTATATGAAAAAGCATTCCCTTTTGTTCCGGAGTTTAGCATATTTTCAATGTTTGCGCCGAATGAAGAAACTGCGCCTGTTATCTTTGCAATCATTTCCGGAACATTGTCATGAATTATGCATATGCGCGGGTCGCCCTCTATACGAGGAAGAATCGCATCTGGAAGATTCACGGAGTTGAGAATATTGCCGTTTTCTATGTATTCCATAATCTCCCGCGCCGCCATGCTGACACAATTGTCTCCGCTTTCAGGTGTTGATGCACCCAGATGAGGTATTGCGATGATTCCGTTGACTCCGGCGGTTTTTGCGTTTGGAAAATCCGTCACATACATTACAACTTTTCCTGATTCCAGCGCAGCAATCATATCATCATCGTTTACAAGTTCCGCACGAGCCGCGTTGACAATTTTAACTCCATGCTTCATTTTTGATATAGATTCTTTGTTGATAAAGTGCTTTGTTTGCTCGGTGTACGGTGCATTTATTGTAATATAGTCTGCTTTTTTGTAAACATCGTCAATATCGTAGACGCGCTCAATTTTTGACTCCGAAACCCACGCTGTTTGAGTCGGTAAGTTCGGGTCGTAACCCAATACGTTCATGCCCAAAGCGATTGCGGCTTCGGCAATTTTTTTACCCACTGCGCCCAAACCCAGTATTCCGAGAGTTTTACCGAAAATCTCAGGCCCTGCGTACTGTGCTTTTTTCTTTTCAACCATCACAGGTATTTCGTCGCCCTTATCTGCGATTTTTTTCACCCACTCAATGCCTGAGACTATATCGCGCGATGAAAGAAGCAGCGCGCAGATAACAAGTTCTTTTACCGCTTCTGCATTGGCTCCGGGGGTGTTAAAAACTGCAATGCCTTCTTTTGCGCAGCGTTCGATGGGTATGTTATTTACACCTGCTCCTGCGCGGGCAATGCACAGGAGTTCCTTGTTAAACTCTGTTTCGTGCAGTTTTTCACTACGAACCACCATTGCATCAGGGTTTTCTATATCCGCGGATACTTCGTATTTTGCCTTATCGAACATCTCAAGTTTTGGAGAGTTTATGTTGTTAAGTAGTTTAATTTTGTACATTTTTGAGACCTTCCTTATTCCTATTTGACCTTTTAGGTCAATTATTTTTGTATCTTGCGGATTTTAGCTGTTTTTTGCCTCAAAGTCACGCATAAATGCTGCCAGTTTTTTTGTGCCTTCTATTGGCATTGCGTTATATATGGACGCTCTCATTCCGCCAACCGCTCTGTGACCCTTGAGTGTGTCGAACCCTGCTGATTTTGCTTCTTTGATAAATAAAGCGTCGAGCTCTTCACTTGCTGTTCTGAACGTCACATTCATATCCGAGCGTGCTTCTTTTCCTGCACACGGGGTAAACATTTTACTGCTGTCAAGCACGTCGTAGAGATACTTTGATCGCTCTGCTTTAAGCTTTGCCATAGCGGGAAGCCCGCCTTGTTTATCAAGCCATTTCAGGACAAGCCCGAGCATATATATGGTATAACACGGCGGCGTGTTTTGCATTGAATCTGAGTCAATCATCGCTTGGTAGCTCATGAGTTTCGGGGTAAGCGGGTGTTCATTTCCCGCTAAATCTTTTCTTATTATTACTACAGCTGCACCTGCGGGTGCCATGTTTTTTTGCACGCCCGCGTATATGATTCCGTATTTTGAGACGTCTATAGGCATGGACAGAATGTTTGATGACATATCGCATACAAGCGGCACATCGCCCGTCTCAGGCACGTATTTCCACTCTGTTCCGTAGATTGTGTTGTTTGAGCAGTAGTGGAAGTAGGACGCGTCTTTTGACAGGTTTATGTCTTTTTGCGCGGGTATGTAGGTGTGGTTTTTATCTTCTGATGTACAGGCTATATTTATCTCGCCGTAGCGTTTTGCTTCTTTCATTGCAACATTTGAAAAGTTGCCCGTGACGGCATAGTCAGCTTTTCCTGATTTACCTATAAGGTTCATGGGGACTGCTGAAAATTGCAGTGTTGCGCCGCCCGGCATGAATAGTATTTCATATGTGTCCGGCACGTTTAATATACGTTTCAGGTCGGCTTTTGTCTCGTCGAAAATAGAAACATAGGGCTTTCCCCTGTGGCTCATTTCCATCACGGACATGCCTGTGCCTTTGTAGTTCGTCATTTCTCTCGCGGCTTCTTCTAACACTTCAAGCGGAAGTGCCGACGGTCCGGCAGAAAAATTGAATACTCTATCTGACATATTTCCCCTCCTTGTTTTTATACAACGATTATATAGCACTCTGCAATGCGTGTCAATTTGAAATGATTTGCTCCGTGATTTCTCCTGTCATACCGCCATTTTCCACGCTTGTCAGCTGTATGCGGTGGATCGTGTTGCGCTCTATGTCGCCTTTTACGGCAACTTCTATGTAGTTGGTTGTGTGACCTATGCTGTAGCCGTTTTTTTGCTGTTCAAACAGGACTTTTGCAATTTTTCCTATCTGCGCGGCTTTGAAGTCGTTCGCGTTTTGCTCTGCTATCTCGGCGACAAGGCGCGCACGCTTCTTGCTCACCGTTTTTTCTATCTGACAGGGCATATCCGCGGCTTTAGTTCCCGGCCTTGGAGAGAACGGGAATATGTGCATACTTGAAAACTTTGCATTTTTAATAAAATCCAGCGTTTCCTGAAATTCCTTATCCGTCTCGCCCGGGAAGCCTGTTATAAGGTCTGCCGTAATCGCACAGTCTTTGAAATTTTCCCGAAGTGATGCCATTGCAACCTGAACTTGTGCTGTTTTATACTTGCGACCCATGCGTGCGAGGGTTTCATCACAGCCGCTCTGGAGTGAGAGGTGAAAATGGTTGCAAAGCTGCGGTATTTCGGCGAGTCTTTTCACGAAGTCGGTCGATAATATCGAGGGGTCAAGTGAGCCTATGCGTAAGCGAATCTTTGACACTGCAAGGCTTATAGCCTCCACGACGTCGATGAAGCAGGGGGGCGGGGGTGTTGCGGACAGGGTGAGCGGACAGGGGGACGGTTCCTCTGTCCGATGAGGAAATTGTGGGTTAACCTTGTCGGTTTGTAGGACAGAGGAACCGTCCCCCTGTCCGCTCACCCTGTCCGCATGCTTCGCTAAGTCTTTCCCATATGATGAAATCTCTATGCCTGTTATGACTATTTCCTTATAGCCCTGCTCCATGTATTCCTTGGCTTCTGCAATTATGCGCTCAATAGGTTCTGAGCGCGACGCACCTCTTGCGTAAGGAATTATGCAATATGCGCAATAGTTGTCGCAGCCGTCTTGGATTTTAAGGAATGCACGAGTGTGCGCTGCGGACAGGGTGAGCAGACAGGGGGACGGTTCCTCTGTCCGATGAGGAAATTGTGGGTTAACCTTGTCGGTTTGTAGGACAGAGGAACCGTCCCCCTGTCTGCTCACCGTAGCTTGCTCTATTTCGATAGCAAGTTTTTCCTTATCTCCTGTTCCGCTCACAAAATCAACGCCTAAGGATTTCACTTCATCGGGCTGAAGTTGCGAGTAGCAACCGCATACGACAATAAACGCTGTAGGCTCCAGTTTCTTTATGCGCCTAATCGTCTGCCTTGATTTTCTTACACTCTCTGCAGTCACCGAACAGGTATTCACAACGCAAAGGTCACAGCCGTCGCCAAGCGTACCATGCTCGTGACCGCGCCTTACGAGTGCTTTGTCCAAGCTGCGGGTGTCGCATTGATTTACTTTACAACCAAGCGTAGTTGTGGCGAATCTCATTTTTGTATTACCCCTATGTTGTGTTTGCTTCATTGTAATACGTAACACATTTTGGGTCAATACCTGTGTTTTTTTTTGCCGCTTCTATTTTGTTAGCTTACTTTTGTATATTTGCACAGCCAGAGCAAAAGCAATAATTGTTATTCCTAAGCTCCACGCAAGTGCTATGGGGATTTCATTGTTTAGCGGTGTGCCTAGCAAAAGTCCTCGTATAGCGTCAATCACAAAAGTCATGGGCTGATTTTCTGCGAAAATGCGTAGCGCGGTCGGCAGTGTTTCTACCGGGGCAAATCCTGAGCTGACAAAGGTAAATATTACCAGAAGAAAATTTGCTCCGCTCACAGCTTCAGCGTCTCCCACAGTCAGACCGATAATGACGGTAATCCATGTGACCGCAATAATAAATACGAA
>Ga0209755_10002904_pt1 | contig 22391 bp, 15 predicted proteins | sample TergutCo191P1_FD_187301 | JGI IMG/M metagenome (GOLD analysis project Ga0209755, IMG submission 187301) | Cornitermes sp. P1 segment gut microbial communities from Petit-Saut dam, French Guiana - Co191P1 (SPAdes) (version 2) | ecosystem: Host-associated > Arthropoda: Insects > Digestive system... | reverse complement strand
CGCCGCCGGGGTGTTTCTCGAAACCGGGGTTCAGCCCGGCCAGGGCGGTTTCCTCCGGCGTTTCCGGAGCGCGCTGGCCCCGGCCCCGTTTTTTCCGGTAGGCTTCCCACCAGAGCCGACCCTTGCCGTCCAGAACGCCCTTGCCGCGAATGGCCACGTCCTTTTGCCCCGACGCGAAAACGCAGGGGTGCATCCCGTAGCACTCGACGCCCTCCCAGCGCGTCCACACCGGCCTGTAGCGTTCCTGTTCGGGGATAAACGAAACGACGGCCCCCTCGTCAAGTTCCAGCGTGGTGTGCGAAAACAGTTCCAGCGGCCCGGTTTTCCAGACCCCCTTCCCCACGCGCAAAACGCCGCCGCCGGATTCCCTTATGGCAAGCAGCGCCCCGGCGAAGGCGGCGGAGTTGTCGGTAACGCCGTCCCCTTTGCCGGCGAAGGTTTTTATGTCGTGTGTTTTCATTGGCTACAAAGCCCTACCTTGGCCCCAGGTATTCTATGCGGAGAAAGGTCATCCGGACTCCGCGTACCGCCTCTATGAAAGTAACGGGGACAAAGTCGTCGCGATACCTGCGATTGCCGTCCTCGTCGTAGTAGTAGTCCCAGGTGAACGAAACCTGCCGGAAGTCGCCGTGGCCGGAGGACAGGGGGCCCTCTACCCTGATGCCGCTGGTGTCGCCGAAACGGATGTCGACCCAGCGCGGATCGGCGTCGTTGGACGCGTACTCCGCGGTAATCCTAAAGGGTGCCTGCAAGCCCATTATCCGCATAACCCGCATTCCGCTGCCCGCGGTGCGAAGTTGGTTTTCCAGGTTGCCCAGTGCCCTGGGCCCCCCGTTCGGAACCACGCCGAATTCGTAGGGATCATCCGGGTTTATGACAAACACGCCCTGCCCGTCACCGCCCTCACGCTGGGGATCGGGGTTGACGTCCCCCGTACCGGTAAGCAGGAATATTCCGTTGTTGCCCATGTGCCAGTCGCCTTCCGGAGTACGCGTGAATCCCTGCATCATAAACATGTGCTCGTGGTCCGCAACGTTCGTGCCGTGATTGCCCCATGAGAAGAACAGTTCCCGGCTTGGGAGCCATGGGGGAATCACCATCATCGTCGCCTCCGCGAACACGGGGGAGGAGTGCGCGTACACTGCCCTAATGGTGGCTTCCCGGGGGACGTCGCTCGTGGCCAGCGCGTCTATTTCTTCCCCTATCTCCACCGTCAAAACTATGTTCCCGTTTTCATCCTCCCGGTAGTCCACTATGTCGGCAACGCCGGGCAGAGTCGAATACCAGTTCAAATCGCCAATCCCCGTCGTGTGGAAAGCCGGAAACCGAACAAGCCTAAGTTCCGCCCTTCGCAGGCCGGGGTTAATGTGCGGCTGGTTCGCGACCGTCACTACCAGCGGTTTGTCAAAGCTCAGTTGCTTTACGTCAACGACAAGATCGCCGCCGTCGTCGATTATCAAAAAACCGCAGGCGGCAACAACCGCGGTTACCGCCGCCAGTAACGCCGCCATCGGCAACGCAATTTTTTTCCTTGCCATTTTCCCTGCTCCTATACTCTAAAATCCGTTCCCGCGCTCCGGAACCGCCCACGGGATTACCGTACGCACATTACTTATCCGCGCCGCGTCGACAGGATTTGAAGCGTCCCTCACAAGCCCGTGCGCCCCAAAACCCTCGGGAGCCCTGTACAGGTTGCCAAGCAGCGGGTACGCGAAGAATTCGTCGCGGGGCAGGAAATGCTCGCCAAATACGTGCCATTCCCTGTAGCAGGACGGCATCGGCGGAATTTCACGACCGCCCGCATCCCGCCCGGAACCGGTGCCGCTGGGCCCGTTCGCGTGAAATGAATGGGTTGTCCCGGTGTCGGTAAAACCGGAAACCGGCCCCCAGAAATCCGCCGGGCGCGTTACCATGTGGCTCCTCCAATCGGTGTCCTCGTTTTCCCAGTTAAACAGCATGTCCCCAAAACCGGGGTGAGGACGGGCGGTCTGGGTTTGGCCGGCGGGGGCGTTCGGGGCAAAAGCCGCGGCGGTGCTGGCGAAGGCGGCCGGCTGGCCGCCCTGCCTGCTGGACAGCAGGGCCACGGACGTGTGGGTATTGCCCGCGGCCATGCCAGCACCGCCGCCGCCGCGTACCTCTATGTTCCCCGCGCGCACGCCGTCGCTGTGCGCCGTGGTGGTGTCCCTGACTATCTGGTGCGGGTTTGAGTTGCTGGTAATCTGCCATCCCCTGTCCGAAGTGTTGCTGTTGGCAAAGGCAAGGCTTTCCCGTATCAGGTGGAAAATCCCTATGCCCTCGCCGCCCATTTTAAAGCCGTTGTGGCCGGCACTGGTCTCGAAGTCGTTGAGCATGTTGCCCTGCCTGTAGGCGATGGAATACTCTACCACGACGACCCCAATGGGGCCGGTATCCCTTTTCGAGAAAAGGTCCCAGCCGTCGTCGTTGTTGTGGTGGGCAATGGACGCGTAGAATCTGTTTCCCGGACCAACGGTAAGTTTTACCCCAAAGCCGTCGGCGTTGGTCTGCGCGATGTCAAAATTGTGGAACGATTCGGTCCATTTGACCACGTTGCCCGAAGGCCAGAACCGGACCGGATCGCGGGAAAAACCGCTTATCTGGAATCCGGTGTCGCCGTTGTTGTAGGTCATCAGCCTGGTAATAAGGTTGTTGTGTCCGCCGACGACAATTCCCTTTGTCCGGTTTGGCGCACCCCTTATGTGGAAACCGTCAAGGTGCCACCAGGAGCCGGCAAGGAGGAACGCCTCCCCGCCTATGATGCCCATTCCCTCAGGGCCAAGTTCCTCGTTTTTGTCCCAGTCGAGCCAGACCCTGTTCACGTTTTCCGCCCTAAGAACCTTGCGCCCGCTGGCACCGCCCGGCGCGTTCAGCCATTCGCGCCCGTCGTTGAACCTGGGGATGGTAAGCACCGAGTCCATAATGTATAACCCGTTAAGCATGACGATGTGCTGGCCCGGCATGACATGGTTAATAGCCGTTTGAAGATCCAGTGGGCTGATCGGGGTTCCCGCCCCGTCCGGACTGCCAAAAACACCCGCTTCCGGCACCCCGGCGCGTCTGGCGGGAATCCAGGCAAAGGGAGCCTCGGTTTGCTGGACGGGCCCCCGCGCGGCAAGAGGGGCAACGTAAATGGGATCGGTTCCGCCGCGTAACGTTCTGCGCACCATGTTGAAACTTTGGCTTATGGACCGGTGCGAGCTGATTGCAAGGCCCCGTTCCTCAAGCGCCCTGGGAATGTTTCCGGGGTGGAAGGTGATGTGGAAAACGTTTTCCCCCTCGTCCGGTTCCCAGATGGGTACCGTAAAGAGCGACTGCGGCACGGCGATTCCGTTTTGGGCCTCCACAATCCACTCGTTTATGATAAGGTTTTCCGGAATGCGCCTGCCGTTCTGGATAACGGAAAGCGTGCCTGCGGTGTTGGCCCTGACGTACAGGTAGTTTACGCCCCCGTAATACGGCGGGGAAAGTACCTCCATAGTCGGCTCGAAGGGAGTGGGCCGGAAAGGCGTAGCCGGCGTGGTGAAGCGGTCGTAGGCCTCCCTGTACACCAGGGTATCCATGTTTACCCAAACCACCGCGTCTCGCGAGGCAAAGAGCCCCACGTAGAAATGCCTGTTGTTTACCTGCCCCAGAATGTCGCGCCACGGGATGACACCCATGCCGGGCTGCTCGCTGGTTACGGGCGGCTTCGGGGACGGCAGGTGCACGTCGCCGGGCTGAACAAAAGTCCCGTCCGGCTGAAGGGGCCTGCCCGTGGGATCGTTGCCGCCAATGCCGTCAAGATCGAAAGCAAAAAAAGTGTCGTCAAGGTTCCGGATGCTGTACACGAAGCCGTCGTTGGTCCTTTCCAGCGTAACGCGCACCGTCGTTCCCCAGCGGGGAAAATCCGGCCGCGCCGACATCGTGGGTACCGGTTCATGCCCTCCGGGCATCACTTCCGTAAAACGCGAGTAATCGCCTAAAGCCCTGGGCTGGTAGTCGAAGCGAAAACGCCCGGAGTTTTGCGTTCCGGATTCCGTCGGGTTCCCGCAGTGCCCCATTTCCGTGGCTCCGGGAAGTATCCCTGCGCGCCATTTGATTCGCATCCCGCGCTTGGTTCCGCCGGCCATCATCATGTTGCTGTCCGCGCCAAAACCGGCGGATCCGACAAAGTAGTGAAAGCTGGTGTTGCGCGGCGAGCTTCCCACGTCCCTGTCCCCGGCAGCCACGACAATCTCCTCCGCGCCCAGCAGGTTCGCGTTGTGTACCATGCCCCGCAGAAAATAGCTTCCCGTTGGACTGCGGTCGGCGTAAATCGGAGCGGAGGAACCCGTGCCGGGGATGCTTGCGTGGCCCGCCGATTCAAAACGCCAGCGGTGGTTCCTTTCCCACAGCTCCATGGTGGTACCCGTGGGAACCGCTCCCCCGGACGCCGGACGGCCGGGAAGTCCCTCCGAAATCTGCGGAACAAAATCCCGCACCATTATGCCGAAGCCTTCCTGCCCGTTACTTCCCGGTATGTGCGGGGCCGTGGCGTTAACCAGCCCGTAAGAAACTACGGTAAAGTCCGCCTGCATGAAGAAATTCCTGTCGATGGGAACTTCCCTGAAAAGGAACGCTATGCCGTCCTCGGAACCGGCAATCTTGCCGCCGCCCTGACCGCTGCGCGTCGCCGCGATTTCGATAAATCCGGGAGGCACGTTCGGCGGAAGCTCCTGTCCATGGAAACCGTGATTGAAGTCCGGAGGGGCGTCAAAGGGCCGCGGAGGCGCCACGGGGTTTTGAGCCGGGTGGTTTCCCGCCTGGCCCTGGAACTGGGCGTTTTGAAACCTCATGCTCCGCTGGCCGCTTCCAAGGATTGCCGATCCCCGGGCGTGGGAACTGGTACCGAAGATAAGCGGGTACGCGCCGCGGCCAACGGCCCGCTCGATCCCGTGTACGTCCACCACGACGTCCCTGCCAGCGACAAACTGCCCGGCCCTTGGTCCGGACAATATTTCACCCGTAAGAAAGTCTATGTCCTCCCAGGCGTCAAAGTTGCGCCTTGACGGCGCGCCGTGGGTAATGTCCCAGTTCCCTATGTCACAGGAAACCAGGGCGACAAGAACCAGAATGCCAAGCGCCCAGAAAACCCTATCCTTTTTCGTCCTCATTTTTTCCACCCTCCCTCTTACCACGCGATAACCAGCTTTGTAAAGAAGCCGCCGGTTTCGAAAAGGTTGTCCGCAATGGCCGAACCCCTCTGCCTGTAAATCATCTGCGCGTCGGACATGGTCTCAATGCCGTGGTTCATGGCCAACCCCCTGTTCATGTTGTATCCAAAAACGAAGCGCGATCTGCCCATCATAAAACCGGCGTGAACCTCAAAGCCCATATTTTCCGCGGGTCTAAACACGTGCGAAAAACCGGGTTCGCGAGTGGGATCGGTGTCCGCGCCGGTTCTCCATTCCGCTTCAGACAAAGTACCCAGAAAAATCCCCGCGCCCAAAAAGAAACGTCCGCCGTATATCACGCGCATGTCGAAGGACATGGAATTAAGGGTAAGAGTATCGCGGTAAATGTGGGCGATCTGGGAATACGAGTAGCCAATGTTAAACTCGGTGGCAACAGACTCCACGGGAGACCAGCGAAGGCCAAGTCCGGCCCCTATCCGCACGGAGCGGCGGAAACTGACGGTGGAAACGTTGTGCAACAGGCTTCCCATACCCGGGGGAAAACCGGGGTCAAAAAGGCCGTTGGTGTTTCCAAGGCCGTGGGCCGCGCGAGCCATGGGGTCGATGTTTTTCTCCAAAAACGCAATGCCCAGACCAAGCGGAAAGATCATGTTTTCCATGCCTGATACCGGAAGCCTTATGTCCCATCTGCCGTCAACGCCAAAATTGTGGCCGGAAAAAATATCCTCGGCGTTCAAAACGTACACCGCCTCCGCGTGGACAGGGCCAAAAGGCGTTTCCACGTACCGCATTTGCAAGGCCGCAAACAACGGAACAACCGGTTCCTCCGGAACCGGACGACCGTGCTGGCCCGCCGCTCCGTCGTTGTCCAGTATCGAAGGAATGGACTCGTTAAACCGTTGCTGGGTCGCGGCGATAACGGAAAGCGACCGGGCAAAGGGAACCGGAACGACGCCCTCAAGCTGGACGGAAAGGGTGTTTTTGGTGCGGAGTCTGCTCATCACGTTTTCAGTGCCAAAGCGGGTAACCCTTTGGAAAGAGGCCGGCGCCGTATCAAACAGTCCGGCCCGGACGTAAAGATCAAAAGGAACATCAACACCCAACCCCCGAATCAGGTTCATCCTGCCCCAAGCCTGCCAGAAGGATATGGAAAAATCGTCAGCTCCGAAGGCCTCAAGCATCAGGGGAATATAGGGGTTGCCGGGCCGTGAACGTGCGCGGAACTGAACGTAAAGATCAACCCACGAAACGGGCATAAAACGTATGCTGAAATCCATTCTGGTCATAAAGCCGTTCCTGCCGTCGGTGGCGGTGAAAACGCCGACGGGCTCCAACTGGTCCGAAGTTACGATCATTTGGCTCGCGTCGGCAAAACCCAGAGTGTACATACCAAGAAGCTCGCCGGAAAGCACAAGCCTTGGGCCTTCCTCCCCGTCCCTTCCAATGATGTCAACCTGGGCGTACAACGCCGAGGCGCTGAAAGCCAAAATTAAGGCAATGACAATTTTATTTTTCATGTTCCCTTCTCCTTGGTTGCTTGCGGGCGGGGCAAGACACCCCGCTTCTTTAGAATAAAAAGTAGCGCCGTTCGCCATGAGTTTGCCGTTTCATTTTTGCAGAATAACGCTGTTTTGGGGTTCCCGCAATTCGGCAGGCGGCCGGGCATAATTTCCAGCCAAGATTCAGTCCCGGAGCGAAAGCTTTCTTACGTGTACCACGACAAGCGCGTGAACAGGCAACTCGCGCCGTTGCATTCCCGCGCAAAATGCCTTAGACTGCCTGCATGAGCGCAAACGAAAAACACAAGGACAGCATCTTCTCGCGGCTTTTCGGCAACCCGGACGTTCTGCGCGAACTTTACTCCGCCATCGAAGGCGTGGAACTGCCGCCGGACACCGCGGTCGACATCAACACGCTTTCCAACGCCCTGTTCATGGGCCTGATAAACGACGTTTCGTTCACGGTGGGCGGCCGCCTGATCGTGCTGATCGAGCACCAAAGCACAATCAACGAAAACATGCCCCTGCGTCTGCTGATGTACGCCGGCAGGCTGTACGAAAAGATAACCGACCGCATGAAGCTGTACCAGACCAACCTTGAAAAAATACCGGAACCGGTATTCATAGTCCTGTACAACGGAAAAGACCCGTACCCCGAGCACACTGTACTCAGGCTGTCCGACGCCTTCAGAAACACGGCCGGCTTAAGGGCGGAAAACTCCGGCGGCCCCGCGCTGGAACTTGCGGTACACGTTTACAACATAAACCGGGGGTACAACGCCGCGATACTGGAAAAGTGCGAAACCCTAGGCGGGTACAGCGTGCTCGTGTCGAAGATATGGGAATGCCGCGAAACGATGGAACTGGAAGACGCGATGAAGGCGGCGATAAGGTACTGCATAGACAACGACATTTTGAGACCGTTTTTGGAAACCCACAGTTCGGAGGTACAAAACATGCTGATAACCGAGTGGAACCTTGAGGAGGCGCAAAGGGCCTGGCTCGCCCAGGGCAGAGTTGAGGGTAAAGGTGAGGGCAGGGATGAAATCGTTGCGTTGCTGAAAAGCGGCAAGTCGCCGGAGGACATTATCAGGGAGTTTGACACCGGGACGGTAACGTCGATGCCCGCTCCGGACGTTTCCCCGGCAAGACCCCGCGCCTAATCCCCGGCCTTTCCCGCCGCAACCAACACCCGTTTCCCGCCGCCCGGCGGGAACGGAAACCGGTTTTCGCATAAGGGCAAAACAGGGGACGGCCCCGCAAAGCGCCACTTTTCACGCCGCGCCAAAAGCGGTAACAAACATGCCGATAACCGAGTGGAACCTTGAGGAAAGCCAAAGGGTATGGCTGGATTGCGGGTCAGGTTTACGGAGACCGGGGCATAAAAAACCCGGTGCCCAAAACCAGGACACCGGGTTTCCGAAACGGTTTCCGTCTTAAAAGACGGAATCAAGAAGAGTTTAGTCCCTGACCAGCCTTATGCCAGTAATCGTTAGGTCGCCAAAGGTATCCGCCCCACGCAACAACAAGAACGACGTTGGAAGGTGCTCCGCACCCTGAGCAAAAGCAGGTATTGGCAACGTCAAGGTTCCACTTCCCACAGGTAAAGGCCCAGTGCGCAAACGGCTTTCCCCTCCATGAACGGAGTTAGCCATACCAGTGGTGTTGTTATTCACAAACACCTGGAAATTGCCAGCCTCCCGCGTACTCGTATAATCAATGAACAACGTCGCGGGCTGGGAAAGATCAAATATCCCCGGAACATGGGTACCAGACGCCGTGGCTGTCGTAGGGGCGCCAGTGGCAGAAGGGCCGATGAGCAACATCGCATTACCGGAAATCACCACACCTTCATCGGTAATGCTAAAAGTGTTACCGCCATGACGAATCCAGTTGGCACCGTTTATTTCGTGCGTAGTGCCATTGGAGGCCCACGTTATCGGCAGCGTGCCTACGTCATCGCCACGCGCCCAGGAAAACAGAACCGCAAGGGCCTCTCCCACAACTTCCACGCGCTGCATCGTCGAACGGGGCAGACTGTCCGAACCCACACCAACGGTAGTGGCCGTTACGACAACGAAGCCCGGCGCGTCGCCACGAAGAACGGCCTGCGTGGACTCGGTTTCGCCGTCGGTTATGGTGGCGGCACCGGACGTGCACTCCGGGTTCACGCAGTCGCAAGGGGCAACCGACCAGTTAACGTTCCGTTCAGGCGCAAAACCGGGCTGCACGTTTGCGGTAAGAGTAATGGTCTCTTCTACGGCGACGGTTGCGGGCCCGGTAATTTCCACGCCCGTTACATAGGCCTCGCCGAGTACCGTTACCACTATTGTTCTGGACATGATTGGGTTGGATACTGACGTGGCGGTAATCTGGGCAGACCCGCTTGTCCCCCCTCCTCTCACATCCACAGCCAGTGTCATAGCGCTATCTAGATTTGTAACCGATACCACGTTTTCGTCGGACGTCGTCCAAGTTACCCCCATGTGCATGGGATTCGAGGGTGCCAACGCCGCCGTAAACCGCACGGTCTGGCCGGTGTAGATATTCAACGTGCCGTCTGCTGCCAAACCGCCCGAAATCCCCGTACCGGATATCGAAATGTTGTTAACAGGCGGGTATTGAAGAGGGGTACTCCGCAATTCAATAGTGGAAATGCGAATGGCATTGGTCAGGGCCAAGCGCACGTTAACCGTTCCAGTTCCGGTATAGTTGTGAAAACCGGTGACATTGCCCGTAGTGGCGGTTATCGGGCCGCGGCCCACTTCCTGGTCGTCAATTATAAAGACAAGATTGCGATCCGTGTTGGATCCCGTACTGCTGTATTCCACGACAACGGTGAAGGGTCCCTGCACGTTGGGAATTTCCAGGAACCACCGATTATCCTGCTGAAGCGTGGAGACCTGCATATTTGCCGGCCCCCAGGCCATGCCGCCGCCGGTACCGACCTCGTTTGTTACGCGGCTTGGAAGCAGCCACAGACCATCCCAGAGAATGTCAACATTGTTGTTCCTGTCATTATCATTAGGAGTACCGATGGGGTTTCTTTCAACCCAGCCCTGGGGACGTACAGGCCCGCCGAAATTCCACGTCCTGGGCGCGGTTATGATCTCAAGCGGGGCCGTTACCTCGATGTCAATGGTCGCGGTGGTAGCGGCATCCTCCAAGTGTCCGGCCCGGCGCACCCTAACGGTTACATCGGTCGCGGTTTCCTGCACGCCCGCAACCACAGCGCTCCAGGTGTCGGCGGACGGGGTAAGGTTAATATAGGTACTGCCACCAGGAGTAGAAATGTCCCACACCAGCATATCCGTCGCGTCCAGGGGATCCCTTATCGGGGTAAGGGTTATCGTCCCGCCCTGCTCGACCGTCCTTGTCGCATCGGCAAAGCTAAGCCCGGTCAGCACCAAAGGCTCGCGCACCTCAATGTAAACCGACGCGGACTCTATACCCGCGTTGCTGCGTGCGTGAACCGCAACCGGCGCGACGGTTGCCGCGTTTGCGGTGAACGTCGCGGATAATCCGGTCTGGTTCATTGTCAGGTAGTTTCCATCGGCGTTAACCCAAGTGATGTTATCCGTCGCGGCCGCCGGATCCCTTGTCGCGGTAATGGTTACGGCGCTGTTGTCCGTTTCCAGCACAAGGACTATTGGATTCTCCAGTGTCCCGCTCCGGTCAAGAGTAATACCACTTAAGGGGGGCGGCTGCGTTTCACCGTTGTCGCCGTTAGGGCATCCGGTTAGGGACAGCGCCAGTATCAGACCGGCGGCAAGCAACCCCAACCCAAAGATTTTTTTTCTCATAACCATACTCCTCCGTGTTTTTCGTGGCGAGCGCCCCCAACGGAGCGCTCCCGAGCGGACTTCCGCCCAGTTTGCACCTTCGTGTCTATTAATGTAGGAAAAGCCGGATGTCCCCGGCAGACTGATTTTTGAACTTTACTGACATCGTGTCGGAGGGGCCGCGTTTTTTTACCCGACGGTCGATATGCCGCGCGGTACGCGGGTTGGCCGGTTGGCGCGAAACGGGAAACGCCGGGAGTCGGGCCCGGGGGCCGGGAAGGGGGCGGCGGACTTGGGGTATCCGCGGGAAACGCCCCGGAGGATGCGCCGGATGTTTTCGTTCATGCGTTTGCCGTAACCCGGCCCCCCAAGCCTAAACCGCTGCGCCCCCCGTCCGGCAGCGCAGTTCCCGTACCCCGTCAGCTTCCAGCGCCGGCGTTTGCGCGGAACACTCCGGCTTTGCCAGCGGGCAGCGCGGGGCGAAGGGGCAGCCGGAAACGGAAAGCGCGTCTCCGGCGGACCCCGGAATCGACGTCAGCCGTTCCAGCGAGTAGTGGCTTCCGAAGCGCGGGGACGACGCCAGCAGGGCCCTCGTGTAGGGGTGCCGCGGGTTTTCGGTTATCTCGGCCGGCGTTCCGGACTCCATGACCATGCCGCCGTACATCACCGTTATCCGGTCGGAGATTTCCGCCACCAGGTCTATGTCGTGGCTTATGAATATGATGGAAATGCCCCGCGTCCGGCGCAGGGTTTTCAGAAGCTCCACAATCTGCTTCTGGATAGTAACGTCCAGCGCCGTGGTGGGCTCGTCCGCGATTAAAAGGTCGCAGCCCTGCGCCAGCGCCAGGGCGATGCCGATGCGCTGAAGCTGCCCGCCGGAGAACTGGTGGGGGTAGTTCACCAGGCGTTCCCTGCCGCGTTCCAGCCCGGTTTCCGCCAGCAGTTCCGCCGCCCTGTCCAGGGCCTCGGCCTTGCGGATTTTCGGCTCGCTGTTCCGAAACGTTTCCAGAAACGCGCTTCCCATGTTCTGCAGCGGGTCGAACGACCGCCCCGGTTCCTGGAAAATCATCCCGATTTTCCTGCCCCGGTACCGGCGCAGCTCCCGGACGTCCAGCCCCAGAAGCTCCCGGCCCTCGTACATTACCGAGCCCTCCACTCTGGCGTTCCGGGGAAGAAGCCCCGGAACCGCGATGGTGCTGACGCTTTTTCCGGAGCCGCTTTCGCCAACAATCCCCAGGCACTCGCCCTTCTCCAGGGCGAACGAAAAACCGCGCACCGCCGGAACCTCCGCGAACGCCTTTCCGCGCCTAACCACAAAGCTGATCCGCAGGTTGCGAACATCCAGCAGGAAAGGACGCGCGCCGGCCGGCCTTTTCGCCGGCGGGTGCTCAACCTGGGCCGCCGGCCGGGAGCCGCCGGAGCTTTCCCCGGTACCTTCGTCCGGCCGCGCCTTTCGCTTCAGGAAGCGGGAAACCCGGGCGAAAATACCGCTTCCCCGTTTCCGGAACACCGTGTGGTAGGGATCGTAGTAGTCCCGCAGCGCGTCGCCCAGGAAGTTGAACGCCAGGGTTATCGCCAGAATAAACCAGATTGGGTTTAAAAGCCAGGGGAAGGCCGTCACGTTCCACAGCGTCAGAACGTCGCGCCGGATCATCGAGCCCCAGCTTACCGCCGGATCCTGAATGCCCAGGCCCAGGAACGAAAGCGCGGTCTCCGCCATTATCGCCCCGGGAATGGACAGCGCCACGCTGACTATAAGCAGGCTGCTCACCTGCGGCACTATGAACCGGCCGATTATAATCGGCGACGGAATCATCTCCAGTTTCGCGTTCAGCACGAACTCCTCGCGCTTTATCGAGTGCACCATGCCGCGTATCGTGCGGGCTATTCCCGGCCAGCCGACCAGCGCGAGCATTATGGATATCATGATGAAAAGCTGTCCCGGATCCATTGCCCCGATGAACAGCGAGCGCACGAACAGAACCAGGTACAGCCCCGGAATCAGCATGAGGAATTCGCACAGGCGCATTATCCCCGCGTCGACCATACCGCCGTAGTAGCCGGAGATTCCGCCGAAAAACACGCCCAGCAGAACGCTTATGCCGGTAACGATCAGCCCGATGGAAAGCGACACGCGCGATCCGTGGACGATGCGCGAGAAAACGCACCTTCCCATGTGGTCGGCCCCCATCAGGAAAAGCGGATAGTCGCCGGAGGCCAGAAGCCGGCGGTTGCCGGAAACCGCGCCCCAGAGCCGGAAGGGCTCGCCCTCGCCGAAAAGCCGCACAGGGTGAAACCGGCCGGAAACCCTGGCGTAGGACCGGGAAATGGTGTCCGTAACCACCCATTCCTGCGCCACCAGCCTTCCCCCCGCGAAACGGGCGTTGGGCGGGTGGAATGTGTGTTCCGGAAACATCGTGGTCGGCGAGTGCGGCGCGACCGCCTCCGCGAAAATCATCATCAGGTACAGAATCACGATGACGGCGACCGAGGCCAGGCCGATGGGGCGCGTCAGAAGATAAACCGCGAAACGTTTCATTGCCGCCTCCTAGTCCTTTCCGTACCGGATGCGCGGATCCGCCACGGCCAGCAGAATGTCGGCTATGGCTATGCCGATCATCACCAGCGCCGAAATGAACATGAGGTTCGCCATAACCAGGTTGACGTCCTGCTGCATTATGGCCTCAAACATGAGCCTGCCCACTCCGGGAAAGGCGAAGATTATTTCCAGAATCACCGAGCCGCCGAAAAGGGCCGCCAGCAGGGTCGCCGTTCCGGTGATAAAGGGGTTCAGCGTGTTCCGGAACGCGTGCAGAAGGTAAACCCTCCACTCCGCGATGCCCCGGGTTCGCAGACTGGTGATGTACGGCTGCCCCAGCTGGTCCAGCATGAGCGCCCTGGTGGTGCGAAGGCTCCCGCCAATCGACCCCAGGAAGGTGGCCAGCACCAGAAGGAAAACGTGGTGAATGTACGAGAAAACGAAGGCCCCCGGGTTTTCGTGGAAGGGGAAGGGCGGGAAGCCCAGAATGGGGAAAAGCCCGGTTACGAAGGCGAAAAGCTGCAGGAGCATGAGCACCAGCAGTCCCGGAAACGCGTGAAGGAAAAGCGCGACGAAGGTTACCGCCACGTCGGTGCGCGTTCCGGCCTTCGACGAAAAGTACACCCCCAGCGCGAACGACGTAATCGTTACGATTACCAGCGATATCAGGTTAAGCAGCAGCGTGTTCAGGAACCGCTGTCCCAGCAGGAACGTTACCGGAGCGCGGCTTATCAGGCTTACGCCCAGGTCGCCCTGCAGGGCGCGGCCCAGCCACCGGAAGTACTGCACGTAGAAGGGCCGGTCCAGGCCGAAGTCCGCCCGCATTTCCGCTATCTGATCCGGCGTTAGCATGTCGCCGCCGGCCATAATCTGCCGGTTTATAACGTCGTTCACGATGTCGCCCGGAACCAGGGCCATTATGCCGAAAATGGCGAAGCCCAGGCAGAAAAGCATCACCGCCGTTACCCACAGCCGCCTGAGCGCGTAGGAAACCAGCGGGAAGCGCCTTTTGAAGACGACGAAAGGAAACGCCAGAACGCCCAGTATCCGGTTCGCGGCACGCCGCGCGTTGATATCGCCCATGGTTTTTTCCCCCTACCAGTAAGTGAAGAGGTATTCCACCCACGCTTCGCGCCGCGCGTTGTCGAAGAAGAAGTTTGTTTGATCCCAGCGGTCGTTGACGGCCACGAACCCGTGAACACGCGCCATCCAGATCAGCGGCACCTGGTACAGCATAAGCTCCTGGAACTCGTCCCAGATTGGGCGGGCCAGCTCCGAATCGTAGGTAAACATTCCCTCCCTAAACAGCCAGTCCTTTCGCGCCTCCCAGTCGCGCAGCGGCGTGTCCTGGAACGGGTGCCACATGTGCAGATTTCCGTTGGAAAGCCACACGTTGGTGCCGGAGGTTGGGAACATCGCGCCGCCGGTAAGCCCGATTATGAGCGTCTGCCAGTCGAAGGTGTCCATAAGCTGATCGACCAGCCTCTGGAAGTCCGTGGGAACCGGGGTTACCCTTACGCCTATGGAGGAAAGCTCGTCCACGATTATGGAGGCGAGGTCTTCCCCAACCCCGCCTCCGGACGGGAACGAAATGTCGAATTCCACCGGGCGGCCCCGGCCGTCGCGCATTACCCCCTGCGCGTCCCGCGTCATGCCTATGGACTCCAGAAGTTCTAGCGCGCGCTCCGGATTGTAGGTCCACTTCAGGCGTATGTCCGGATTGTAGAATTCGTTGGCCGGGGGAAACCACCAGTACATCGGCTCGGCCAGGCCCCTGTGTATCTGATTTATGATTCTGGCGCGGTTCAGCATGGAACTCATGGCCTGGCGAAACGCCGTCTGGTTGAACCACTCGTGCCAGGGCTCGCCGACGTTCGCGTCGTCTGTCCCCGGATTCTGGTTGAAGGACCACAGGGTACTCGATCCCATGGCCCCGGCGTTGTGGTAAACCGTCCAGAAAGGATCCTCGTGATCGACGAACATGGCGACGTCCTCGGACCGTATGGCGATCTCCTCAAGGTGCCCCTGCATGAAAAGCAGTATCCGGGTCATCTGATCCGGAAGTATGCGCATAACGTATCTGTCCGGGTAGGCGACGGAAACGTCGTTCGCGTCCCTCTCCCAGAAATGCGGGTTCCGCGCGAACACCAGGCGTTGCCCCGGGCTGTACTCGATCAGGTGCCACCTGCCCATGGAAGGAAGCGTTCTGGGATCCGCGGAAATGTTGAAAAGTTCCCGCACCGCGTCCGGCCCCCCCGCCCGCAGCGCCGGCTCGAAGTGGTGCCTGGGGCCGACCTGCATGTTGGTGGTGAATACCGGGTTGGCCACTATTCGCGGGAAGTGGATGCGGAAGCTGCGGTCGTCAATCCTGTGGGCGCGTCTTTGTACCTCCGTTCCGTCCGCCATCATCACGTACTGGGCGCTGTACCCGCTGCTGCGCATTCTTACGTCGCCGGTAATCTCGTTGTGCCAGAAAACGAAGTCGTCGCTGGTTACCGGTATCCTCACGTCGGAATTGAAATAGGTCCAGTAAAGCCCTTCCCGCAGGGTGTAGATTATGTCCAGGGTGTCGGCCTCCTCGTCCACGACGACCTCCCAGGTGGCGAGTCTGGGCACCCATCGGCTGTGGTACGTGTCGTAATCGGCAAGGAAGTCCAGCACCCGGCGCTGTATTTCCATGCTGTCGTTGTCCCCCTCCGCCACCAGGCGGTTGAAGGTCCTGGGCTCGTTGAGCATGCTGTTGTACCAGGTACCGCCCTGCGTGCCCGGAACGAACGCCCTGTCGAAACCGGGGAACGGCCTGTACGCAACCCTGGCGATAAGCTCCGCGGCTCCCGCCGGAACGAAGCCCTCAAGCTCCTCCGGAGTCATTTCCCTGGGTCTTTCGCAGGACAAAAACAGCCCCGCCGGCAGAAGCGCCAGGCACAAACCAAAAACAAGAGATAACTTTCCCATGCCCCCAATGATACCGATCGAAAGCCGGAAGGTCAATAAAAACGCCGGAAAAATCCGGCGCAAAGCGCCGCAAACGCTTGACTCTTTTCCGGCTTTTTTGTAGGTTGGAATAGGTCGCCCCGCCGCGTCAAACGCACGGCGGAGCGCCCCGCCGATTCGCCGGACGGCGAGCGGTTTGTCCCGGGCCGTTAGCTCAGTTGGTAGAGCATCGCCCTTTTAAGGCGGTGGTCGGAGGTTCGAACCCTGCACGGCTCAATAGCTAACTCCTTGCCCCGTAAGGAATTACGGGGCGGGATTGGCCCTGTCGCTATTCGAAACGGTTGGCATGTGCGTTTATTTTCCCCACGCTTGAGATGGGGGCTGCCCGCCGGGTTTTTACTGCCGGCGGCGCGGCGTTTCCGGAACGCTAGCTTCGTCTAAAAACGTCGCCGTCGATAACCAGAATGTTGTTGGCCCTGAACGAGAAAGGCAGCCGTTCCGTTTCCCGGATCGGTATCCACAGGTCGTCGAAAACGTCGTGGACGTGCGTTATGTTGAGGGTCATGACGTTTCCGGAAACCGTAAAGTTGCCGACCATGTGCAACCCCTCGAAGCCGTCAATCATGACGAAGTTTGGGCCGCTGAATACGATCCCAACGTGATCGGGGCCGTCCATTAACCAGACTCCCTGAAGCCTTGCGTCCGCTAACGCCGGGACGGCGGTGAGCGCGACCAACGCGCCCGCCAGAATTATCGCCTTGAATCTTTTGGAACCTGTCATAAGTTACTCCTTGGGGTTCATTGTACCCCGGCCACAGCGGAAACACAACCGCGCAACCCACTATTTCCGAAAAAAAAACCGGAACCGGAGCCAAGGCCGGCTTTCCCGCCTTGAATTTTCCCCCGCCGCGAAATATACTGTCCCGTAATGGGTAAGGTCATTTTGAAAGCGAAGGATATCGACGGGTATTTGACCGCCGCGGACAGGGAAAACCTTGTTCGCGTGAAGGAAATGTACGACCGAATCGCAAAGTCGTTTTCGCCGCCGGATTCCGGGGAGCCGGAGGAAAGGCGCGGGAGGGAGGCCGGCACCGTTTCCCTGTACGGCGAAATGGGGCAGGCGATGAGGGAAATCTGCATGGGGGTTCCCGGCGTCAACGTGTGCGGCTTCCGGGATCCGCCGGAAAGCCGGCCGGAAGTTTCGCGGATTGTCGCGAAACTGCGGGACGTTCGCACGGGGCGCGGCGAGTTTGTCTACTATATACAACGCGCCTACGAAACGCTGTTTGGGTTTGCCCTGGGGGGCGACGGCGGGCCGGACGGGAAGCGCCTTATAGTCGAAACGCCGGTCGGCGGGCCGACGCGGAACTTCGCCGTGCATAAAATCCCCGGCACGGACGGCGAAACCGGGAACGCCGTCATGTGCGTCATGCTCCGGGGCGCGCTGCTCCCGTCGATGGTCGTCGGCAAGGAAATCACGGAGCATTCGCCGGACGGCCGCGTTACGCCCTTCGCGCTGTTCAGCGTACGCCGGGCCGACGCCAAAAAGGAAAGCGACATGGAGTACGTTCTGGACCTGGATCGCTCGTACTTCAGACCGGAGGCGTTGGACGGCAGGGACCTGATTTTCGCCGATCCCGTGAACGCCACCGGGGGAAGCCTGGTAACGACCGTAAAGTATCTTCTGGGGGCCGGAATCAGGCCAAGGTCGATCCGGTTTCTCAACGTCATAGCCGCGCTGAAGGGGACGCTGCGGGTGGCGCGTGCGCTGGAAAACTGCGAGATTTACACCCTGTGGATGGATCCGGCGCTGAACGATTTGGCCTACATCGTGCCGGGACTGGGCGACGCCGGGGACAGAATCAGCGGGAAGGACGCGGACGGGCCCGGAAACGTGATACGGCTTCTGGCGGGCTTGGGCGACGGCGTCGCCGGGCTGTACCGCCCGCAGCTTAGGGAAATAGAGGAGACGGTGCTCTCCCGCAGATACGGGTGAGCCGCTGAAACCCGGGGGGCTTTTCGGTGTTTTGGAAGGCGAGGGGTGGAACAAAGTGAAAAAACCGTGCCCGCCGCGCGTCGCGGCGGTATTTGTAATCTGCGCCGGAGCGGTTCTGGGCGGCTGCGCGACCCGCGGACTGTCGGCGGAGGAATATTTCGCGCTGGGAATGGCGTTTTTCGAGATAGGGCAGAACAGAACCGCGAACCGCGACCACTACTTCAGGGAGGCCGAACGCTGGCTGAACCGGGCCAGGGCGCGGGACAGAACAATGGCGGCGTCGGCGTACAACCTGGGGCGGCTCCACTTCGAGGCGGGACGCTTTGCCGAGGCGGCGGACCAGTTCGAGTCCGTTCTTGTTCACGACCCCTACAACGTGCTGGCGCTGCGGGCAGCCGCCTACACGCGAATCCGGACGCGGGAAATAGAACGCGCGTCGGAACTGTACGAAAGGTTTCTGGCACTGGTTCCGGAAAGCGCCGACGACGGCTACAACCACGCCCTGGTGCTGTTCGCCATGCAAAGGTACGACGAGGCGGAGCGGGTTCTGCGAAGGAACGAGTTCGCCCTGATGGAGAACGCCGACTTCCTCCTGCTGTACGCCCGCGCCCAGAGCCGGCAGGGAAAACCGGAGGCCATCGACAGTTACGCGGCCTGGCTCGTTCACAACACCGACGGCAGGGTACGTTTCGAGTACGCCCTGGTTCTGGAGGAGTGGTCGCTGTACGCCCGCGCCCTGGAGGAGTTTCGCCTGGCGCTGGAGGAACTGGGGCAGGGCGCGACGGATCCCTCCAGACCGGAGGCGCGTTTCGCCGTGGCCCGGGTTCTGCTTGTCGCCGATCCGGGGAACGCGGAGGGGCTGGTCGAGCTTAGGGGAGCCGTGGCGGACGGCTACGACGACTTTGACGCGATAGAGGCGCTTCTGGACGACGACCGGATAAGCGCCGAGACCGGGGACGACATCCGCGCGATTGTCGCGGACGGCAGACGCGCGGCGGCGGCCCCCGCCGCGGAGGAACCGGCGGATCCCTTCGCCGATTTCGCGGAGGACGGCCTCGACGGGGCGGCGGATTACGCCCTTCCCGGAATCGAGTAGCGGCCCCGGTTTGGTCGGAGGGAACGGCGATGGTGGTTTCGATGATGCGGGTGGTTTTCGAGATTCCGGACGCGTGCAGCATCAAGGAAAAGCGGCGCGTGGTGAGTTCCGTGAAGGAAAAACTGCGCCGCCGGTTTCGCCTGAGCGCGGCGGAGGTGGATTTGCAGGACTCGATTGCCTTTGCCCAAATCGGCGGCGCGATTGTTTCCAACTCGCGGATTTTCGGCGAGTCGGTGCTTCGCAAGGCCTTCGCGATGATAGAGAACGAAACGCCGGTCCGGATTCAGGACGTGAGCATACACTCGGAGGAGTACTAGCTTGAGGAAGATTTTTTCGCCGGCCGCCGTCTGTCTGGCGCTTTTTCTTTTTACGTCGTGCCTGGGCGCGTCCATGGAAATTCGGATACGCCCGAACGGTTCCGGAAGAATCGTTCTGGAATACCGCGTATCGCGGACGCTGGAAACCATGGCCAGGTTCGACGGCAACGAACGCTGGCCGGCGATTCCGGTGGGCAGGGCGGACTTTGAGCGGACCGTCGCCAGGATTCCGGGACTGCGCCTTGCGTCCTTCTCGACGCGCAACGTTTCCGGCGACGGCGGCGACGGCGGCGACGGCGATCTCGTTACCAGGGCCGTTCTGGACTTTGCCCATCCGGAGGCGCTGCTGGGGTTTCTGGACGCGACCGGAAGCCGAGCCGCCTTTGCGCCGGGCGGAAGCGCCCCCATGCTGCGCCTGGTTCTTCTGGACCCTTTCCCCCCGATTGAAAACCGGGAACTGCTCTCCCTTTTCCGCGAGGTTTCCGCCGGCTACGAGATTAGCGTAAACGTCAGAACGCCGCGCGACATACTGCGGGTGGGTCTGCCGGAGCTTTCGGGCCCAGCGCGAACGGAACGCGGGGGAAGGAACTTTTCGCTCGCCGTGGACACCGGGGATATTCCCGCCTTTACGGACGGGCTGTACCTTGACGTTTTTTGGCAGCCGTAGGAGGTTTTATGCGTTTAACGCAATTGGCAAGAATGTCGGCCCTCGCGCTGGCGGCGGTCGCGGTTTCCGGTCTGGCGGTTTCCTGTTCACGGACGGAGCCCAGAATCACTTTCGGGTACATCGCCCTGGTCTACTTTCAGGAGAACGGCGCGACGCGGGAACGGTTTTCGTTTTTCGTCATTCCGGAGGACGACGACGGAATCGAAAACCTGGCGGACCTGTTCCTGTACCACGACCGGGAGCAGCTTCGCTGGCACCTGAGCAGCGACGACTGGATTCGCTACGAGCGCGACGGCAGGACGTGGATTGGAACCAGGAGCATCGTCTCGGACGCGGGCGAAACCCTGCCCCGGGGCCAGTTCCGGGCCGTTCTTGTAAACATGGGCGGCGAAAGGGCGGAGCGCAGCTTTACCTTCGACGCTCCGGAGGAACCGCGCTTTCCGTTTCCCACGCTGGAAATAAGCGGCGGGAACTTTACGGTGGTTTCGTCGTATCCGGTGAACCGCCTGGTTACCTACGACGGCCAGGGCAACTTCCTGCGGACGGTTACGCTTCCCGGTTTGACCGGAACCGTGGCCGGCCTGAACCTTCCGGGCAACGCCGGTCTGGCGGCGCTTTGGGCCGAGGACACCGAACATTTCACGTCGGCCTTTACCGATGTCGTCCCAATCCGCTGATTCCGGCGCCGGGTTTTCGGCGGCCGGCGGCGTGAAAAGCTACGTCCTGCGCTCCGGACGGGAAACCCCGGCGCAGCGGCGTTCCTACGAGTCGCTGGCCCCGCTGTTCACGGTGCCTTTTGCGGAGACCCCGCTGGACTTCGCGGAACTGTTCGGCAACGGCAACCCGGTCGTCATGGAGATAGGCTTCGGGATGGGGGAAGCCACCGCCGCCCTGGCCGCCGAAAACCCCGGCGTGAACTATCTGGGCGTGGAGGTTTACAGGCCCGGGGTGGGGCGTCTTTTGTGGAACGTATCCCGGCAATCGCTGTCGAACGTCAGGATAGTCCGGCACGACGCGGTTGAGGTAGTCGCGAAAATGGTTCCCCGCCGTTCGCTTTCCGGCGTTCACGTCTTTTTCCCGGACCCCTGGCCCAAAAAGCGCCACCGCAAACGCCGCCTTATAAAACGCCCCTTTACCGACGTTCTGGCCTCCGTGCTGATTCCCGGCGGCTATTTCTACATGGTTACCGACTGGACGGACTACGCCGACAGCGCCCTGGAGGAGCTTTCCGCCACGAGGGGCCTGGCAAACGCGTTCGCCGGTTTCGCCGCGCCGGCGGACTGGCGGCCCCGCACCGGCTTTGAAAAAAAGGGCCTGGCCAAAAACCACGAGGTGCGCGAGCTGTATTTCCGGGCCGAAAACCCCGGAGCGGAGGCGTGACGCCGGCCGTTCGAAGGTGAGCCCCGGAACTTAGGGGCGAGCCAGCCGGAAGCCAATACCGGCGAACCGAACGTCGGGGCCGTCGAGGCCGCGATACGCCGACCTGGCGCCCGCAGGCGCATTGTTCCACCCCCCGCCGCGAAACACGCGAAAGCCGCCGGCAGCCGCTCCCGCGGGATCCGTCTGCGCCGCGCTTGGATACGGTCCAAACCAATCCCAGACCCACTCCCAAACGTTACCGCTCATGTCGAAAAGACCCAGCGCATTTGGCTTCAGCCGTCCAACCTCATGCGTTCTCCGGCCGCTGTTTCCCGCGTACCACGCCACGTCGCCGGCCGTGTCGCTTCCGGAAAAAGCAAAATTACCCCGGCAAACCGTTCCGCCCCGTGCGGCGAACTCCCACTGCGCCTCGGTGGGCAAACGGTAGCCGTTGGAACCGGGGACTATCGTTACGACATCCCGTTCGGCATATCCCTCCCATGTCCAGAGCCAGACTGGCAAAGGCCCCCAGTCGTCCGGGTTGGTGCTGCCGCCTATGCTGTACGCGGGGCTTAGGCCCCTCATGACGCTGAGCCTGTTGCTGAACACCACCGCGTCGTACCAGCTTACCATTTCCACGGGGAGGTTCCGCCGGTCAAAGGCGGGCGTAACCGTAATATCATTCCGGTTATCGTCAAGGGCGTTCGTCCCCGTAAACCGGCCGGGCCACGTCCCCATAACGTCGTACCATTCGCCCTGCGTTACCGGGAACCGGCCCATGTAAAAACCGCTCACCGTTACCGTGCGTACCGGTGAACCGCACCAAAAACTTCCGCCGCCGGGACAATGGCCCATCCGGAAGGAACCGCCCTCCACGCGGACAAGTTCAATGACGGGCGCCTTTCCATTGCGGAAAAAAAACTCAACAGCCGTTTCCTCCGCGGGTGCCGCCCCCGGGCGACCGGTCAAAACCAGGGCCAGAACCAGGGCCGCCGTCAGCGCGTTGCGTCCGGTTTTTTTCCCCCTGCCCC